>Ga0310696_10000025_pt1 | contig 277725 bp, 208 predicted proteins | sample AusTroGonzalo_MG_4_FD_203885 | JGI IMG/M metagenome (GOLD analysis project Ga0310696, IMG submission 203885) | Bovine rumen microbial communities from tropical cattle in Woodstock, Queensland, Australia - Gonzalo_02 (v2) (version 2) | ecosystem: Host-associated > Mammals > Digestive system >...
GTCTGGGTCATCGGATGATCCTCCTGGCCCATCCATTGGAATCGTCCCGTCAACATCAAGTGTGTACAACGCTCCGCACCCGCTACCGCAGGGTTCACCAAATAATAATTGAAATGGTATTGATTACAAACTATTTCTTCTTGAGCATATGCATGAAGCAAAAATGCGCAAGAAAAAACGGTTGTTAAAATTTTCTTTATTCCTCTCATTCGATCCTGCTTTAGTTCTAAAAACTTTAATAACCTCCCCACTATAATACTATAACCTCACTGCCTAAAGAGAATTACATTACAAATATATTAATCTTCAAGGAATCTAGCACCTTTATTAGAAGTTTTTTCGATTCTGAAGGATAACATAATTTCACTAGCATTGCGTGACAAAGAATTAGCCACATCACCCAATCCTAACTCAAACGCGTATCCAACACGGAATTTCTTGTATTCAAGACCAACGTTCATATGGACAAAATGAGAAGAGAAATTATCTGTTCCATTAAGGTCAGGACGATAAGTGAAGCCCCACCAAACGAAACGTTTGTAGAACATCATCAAATTGAGTTCGGCACGATTCGTTTTATTTCTGTGTGTATAAATCAAGGCAGGAGCCAAATCGAAGGTCTCTGAACAAGAGAACAAACCTCTAATATACCAATTGAATTGGCGGCCAGGGATAGTTGTTGTCACCATTTCCTCATTATTGAGCAAGTGATTAACAGAAGCACCGAACATAAACTTAGGCATAGCCAATTCAACACCGAAGTCCATATCAGGTTTTACCTCAGACAATTTATCACCATGGTTCAATGTAATTTTCTCCAACTCTTCAGGATCCAAGTATCTATGTCTTTGTGGATCCAAATAGTGATGCAAGATACCTGCAGACAAACCGAACGACATCAAGATACTTTCGTTCAAGTTCAAGTGGTAAGCATAAGCAGCCTTCACGTTGAGAGTACGGCTAGCGATACCCAAATCATCGTAAGACGCAGTAAAACCGATACCTGAACGGACCTTATCGAAATAGTTTGTAAGATTCAAAACACCAGACTTAGGAGAATCGTCCAATCCTATCCACTGCCAACGACCGAGTAAGAATATATCAACATCGTCCGTGTTACCTGTAGCAGACGGGTTCATGTTCACTCTTGAGAAAAATTGCTGAGATAGCATCAAATCGCGTTGTGCGAAAACAGAGACGCTAAACAACAGCGTAAATATGGTAAAAATGTATTTCTTCATTGTATATATCCTCCTCTATTTATTCATCCAAAATTTTAATATCTACACGTCTGTTCTGCTCATGCTCAGGTTCTGTCTGTGCATTAGGGATAACAGGGTCGTCATAGCTTCTACCGACTGCAACCAAGTCGTTAGGATTCACACCTCTTTCAATCAACAAAGTACGAACGTATTTAGCACGTTTATCAGACAATTTTTGGTTATAATCATGAGAACCTCGGGAGTCGGTATGTCCACTGACCTCAAACCTAACACCAGGGAACTCTTTCATAGCAATAACGAGCTCATCCAACTGACACAAGTACTCTGGCTTCATGTCTGATTCATTGAAGTTAAAGAAGAATAGCACCCAGTGGAAACCTTTAGGCTCTGTGATAGAAGCCAATGGGCTTAAGTCGAAATCTGGTTCTGCACGGAATGGTTGAGGAACATAGATATCATCTTTACCCTTACCACCTGCACGGTTAGACATCAACATAACCAATTTCTTGTTTCCAATAAAGTTATAATCATTAGCACTAGTGTTATATGTTGAATCCAAATTTACGGGTTTTGTCCATACTTTTCTTTTCACCTTAACCATTTCGTTGGTAGCAGTGTCCAACACTTCGAACTCCATTTCTCTGAAGTGAGAAACATACAAGTCCATACCACCGAAACCACCAGGTCTATCAGAAGTAAGATACATAGCCGTATCACCCACGATGAATGCATAATCCTCGCGAGTTGGTCCATTCAACTTTTCAACGCTATCACTTGCGTTAACTGGCATTTTCCATTCGTAACCAGATTTATCTGAACGATCTCTTTCGATATACCAAATATCCTTACCTCCAAAAGATTTCTTAGGAAAATCTCCTGTGAAGTAGATCTTATTACCTCCCTCAGCTAATGTTGGGTTATAGAAACCAGAAACTCTGTTGTAGCGGAAAGTCCACTGACCCATTGCAGTAGAAGAACCACGAACATTTTTTCTTAATTTCTCCAATCCTTCAATATTCATCAACTTAGGTTCTGAGAATGAGCCGCCTTGAAGTTGCGCCTCATATAAATCAGAATTACCCAACTCATCGACTCTAGCGAAGTAGATGGTTCGACGTCGAGGATCGTAAGCGAAGGTACCCATGATACCAAGGCCACACAATTCAGGACACACCTCGACTTTCTCGAGATCATTCGATTCACCAATTACTGCGCTATAAGCAGAATCGCCTACAAAGAAAACAACCTTACCGTCTTTATAAAAAGACATTGGTCTCTCTTGTTGATTAGAACTAGCTTGAGAAGAAATAAATTCATAACCTTCCCTAAACTCTTCATGTATAGCAAACACGTTGCCATACAAGAAAGAAATAATGCATAAGAGCAAAGCCCGCTTCATTTGTGAAAACATAACACTATATTTAATCAATTTTTATTATTTCAACTGTACCTTTATATTTCTTACCATCCTTAAGGAGGACATAAACAAAGTATACTCCAGGATCTGCCATAACGTCACCCTTCATTCCATTCCAACCATTATTGCCTTCAAATACTTTGTTACCATAACGGTCGAAGATGGTGACATCATAACCTTCCATGTAAATATCATTCATGCCATCTTTAATATGAGGAGTAAATGCAGTAGGCATTAAGACTCCTATCGTCACAGAAGACGAAGTGACAGGACATACACCATCCGAAGCATATACTGTATATGTACTTGACGAAGCTGGTTTAAAGTCTGCCAAGTAATTAGTAGGAGTTGTACCTAACAACATATCATCAATCATCCAATCGAAAACTATCGGGTTACCCTGATATACATCGGCAACGAAATCAACAGTAGAACCAATCACCACCTCGTTCTTTGAAGCGATAAGATTAATCATTGGTTGTTCGTGAACCTCAATAGGGCCAACCGTCACTTCTACATCTGGACAAACGAAATCAGAAGCAACTATGATATAGTATTTTGTTCCAGCCACTTCTGGAATATTCTCCAAATATCTCTGATCTGTATAAGCAGGCTCAGGTAATACTGAAGAAAGTCCGTACCATCCAAATGCGGTAGGATCACCTTGGGTCACAGTAGTTGTCAAGTGAACCTTCTCACCCAAACAAATTTGATAATCATCTTCAGGAATTGTCACATCGAAAATGAGTGGCAAGTGAACATCTACCATACGAGCACCTGTTATATCAAATGCACCTGGACAAACATCGTCATGAACAACAGCATAGTAAGAGTTAACCGTTTGGTCTGGATAAACTTCCCATGAATTTGACATGGCTGTTGACTTTTTAGAATTCAACAATGTATTTGTCGCAGCATCATAAAGTTCATAACGAACAGGTTCACCAGAGTATGAATTTGCAGTGATGACAACTGGAGAACTAGTCGGTTGCATACAGAATGTAGGAGATGAAGCTGTCAATGACACGATGATTGGATCATGAACCTTTATAGTTACAGTATCAGACTGTAATGTAGGGAAACGGTCCGTACCATAGCAAATACCATCTGAAATATTGGTGAAGAACTTATGGTAACCTGGAGCTAATCCTACAGGATACAATGTTTTATTCAACTCACCTACAGAACCGACACCGTCTTCTTGCCAAGAATACATCTTAATGTAATCTTTAGAACCTGCAGGATCAATTTGTACCAAATCTACAGAGAATGGTTCGTCCTTACATACAACATATTTAGAGGCTTCTATATGAGCCTTAAATGGAGTCTGAAGATGAACTGGTACTGCAGCAGAAGTTACAGGACCGCACACGTTATCATCATTAACCGTCAACGAATAGGTTAATATATCTTGTGGATTAACTCCCTTATAAGAATCTGTTGTATCAATAACGTAGAGTGCGTTACCACCATTTTTCAATGTATACGTTGTTCCATTCAAAACTGAATTGAATGTGTTTTCATAAGTAACGTATGAATCAGAAGATTGGGAATTAGTTCCCTTAAGAATTACGAAGTCACCTTTCGAACATGCATAAGCCTTATCTGCGACCAAATCGACAGTGAATGGTGTATTGATATCCACAACATCTTGTGAAACTACAGGACTATTAGAGAATACGCAAATACCATCGGAAGCAGATACCGAGAAGAGAACGTCATCACAAGGAGTCATCCAACTTTCCAACTGAGAGATTTCAAATGTAGTGGAACTTGTGCTATAAGACAATGTATCACCATTTCCAATTCTGCTATAGATGAAGGTTGGGATATGATTGATAGCATTTGCTGGAGAAACCTCAACATTCAAGCTAACAACATCGCCCTCTCTATAACATACCTTATTAGCAGTTGGTGTCAACTTCAAAGTAAATGGATCATTCACATCGAAATGAAGTGGTTCAGTAGATGTAACCTCTGTACAAATCTGGTCATCCGTAACCACATAAATACTGAACGAATTACCTGCAGTGAATAACTTCTCGTAATTGCTCTTTGACAAAGTAAGTTTAGAATCTTCTGGGCCACCAGCTTTCAAAACTTCTTCGTTGCCCAATGAATCAACCACATACCATGTATATGTTTTGATGTAAGAGCGAGAGGTTTCAGGCAATACCACTGTAGAGATGACTGCACTATCCGTAGAACAGATTCTGTCTTTAGCGCTCTTCAGAGTAACTGTATAATTGATTGCAATGTTAGAAGTGAACTCATGTTCAACATCTTTACAGATACCATCCGAAGTAACCAATTTGAAGAGACCCGTCATACTCTGTTGTACTGGGTAAGCATAAGACAAACCATTTGAGTTTGGCAAGTCATTTCCATTCAATGTCCACTTATAAGAAGTGATATGATTAACTGCTTTTGCAGAATCTATCGTTGCAATGATATTGAATAGGTTGTTAGACTCTGTCAAACAAGAATCCGGTTCGTTGAACTTCCAATCATATCCATTGTACTTAACCGTTGCCGTATTAGACTCGTTATCACTCTTACAAGTTGAGTCGAACACTGACACCTTATAAGTAGCCGTATTACCAGCCGTGAAGATGGAAGGATACTTCTTGTCATCAATTGTAACAGAGAAAGAGTCTCTTAAATTATCTATATCTTGCAATTTAATACCATTCATGTACAACTGAAGTTGAGTGATATTGTACAATGCGGTAGGAGGTGTAATCGTGATTTTGATATCATGAGAATTTTCATCCAACAAACAAAGTGTATTATCAGCCTCGATCATAAGAGTGAAACCACCCTCACGGATTTCAACGTCGATCTTTGATTCATTAGGATCATGAGAAACCGTTTGACAAACATCCGTTGTTGTTGCAACGACAGATGCGAATAATTGTTTAGCCTTAATCTCATTCAACTCTGAGTTCAACAAATCACGGTTTGTAAAGGACAAATCCCTAGTCGTCGTGATAGTATCCAAAGTTGTATTATCTGAGAATTCGATATGCCACTTGTATGAAGTGATTTTTAAATCAATTTTTGCAGCCTCCTCAGCACTCATATTCTTTGTATCCACTTTTGCGGTGAGTGTCAATATTGAGGTGCTGTAACTTCTCTCATTAGTAGAGACACAGACAGGATCCTTGCTTGATGAGATAGTCATTGTATAATGACCATTGTGAATTGTGTAAGGAACTTGTATCTCATCCTGCAAGAAACAATATTTATCATCCACGTTTACTGGAGTAATCTTTACTTTTCCTTCAATTGTTGAATAAGCCTCTAAGTTATCTGGTGTGAATGTTTGTGTTGAATCATCAACAGCCACTGCCGTACCAGGAACAGAAGACCAATCAAATACCAAAGAAGGTTCGCTATAATTACGAATTATCTTCACAGTAACTGAATTACAATCAACGAATGATTCTGCTGCTGCTTTGATATCCAAGTTCATCTTAGCATGAGTCTTCACTGTTTGATAGAAGAAACATCCACCCTCATCTTCTGCTCTGAAAAGAAGAGAATCTAATTGAGCAAATGTAAATTCACCCAAGTCTGTACCATCAGAAGCCTTAGCAGAGAACGTTTCACCATCAAGAACTGTCAAAGTCAAGGAATCTTTAGAGACACCCTTTACCTTCTTTGAATAGATAACAGAGCTATCAGCAGTCAACCAAGACATTGTCCACTCATGATCTGGAATCGTAAGGATACGTTCACCTGGAATCTTAACAATCGTACCTGGTATGTTACAGAAGGAGACAGAATCTTTTGGAGCCATCTCACCTCCATAGGTATTGCGGATTGAAACTGTTGTTGAAGCTTGGTGATAAGTGAATTCACATTCTGACAAATCGCCCCAGTTTTCATCAGCCACTTTACGGATAACACTTGCATCATCAGAGATGATTACTCGATAACGAAGAGTTCCCCAGAAGTCTGCCTCTTTCGTAGAAACCTGAGCGGTATCAGACTTCATCAAATCAGGATTGTTAACGTAATCCATCAAATCAGTCCAAACTGTATCACTACCAACCAGTTTTTGGAATTGGAATACATACAAAGGATTTTCCAAGTATGTGCTAGTTTGGAAAGCATGCAATGTGATAACCTCACCACTACAAGAGACTGCCTCTCTACCCAATGTATCACCATTTAATGTAGCCAACATATCAGCCTTAGGGATACATACGGAGAAGGTGATATCATCCAACAACATATCATTTCCATCACCAGGTTCACCATTGTTGTAAATTACAACCCAAACATCTTGAACCTTTTCACTCAATTGGATGAACTCATCCAAGCGTTTCCAATCCTCTCCTGCTCTTACGTCGCCAGAAGAGAGACTTGCCAACACGTTAGGATTATTTGATGATGGTAATGTTCTTGCATTCTCATCAAATTCCTTCAACAAACAAATTGTCAAGTTAACAGGGTTCTTAGATGTAGAATTTCCATCCACATGTGTAGCATTACGAACGCTCATACCGAAGTTGAAACGATCGGCAGGGCAAGCCAAAGCTGCCTTCTGTGCGTAAATAGCAGCTTTTGAGACATTAGTCTGTCCTGCATTTACGAACAACATAGCGCCGTTTTTACCACCTGTATAATCGGAACAAGTAATGAAGTCTTGATTATCTCTGTTGTGTCCGCAAGAATCTGGAGACATAACAATTGCGTAGTAACCATCTTGCAAACGAAGAGAAGCGTCTGTCACCCAAGAATCTGACTCATATTGAGAAAGCATTGGGTTCTCAGTCATGTAGAGGTGACCATTTGTACCAACAAATTGGTTAGCACCACCCACATTAGTAAATGAAGTTGCAGAAACCACATATCCGAACGGATCTGGTGCAACATAATTTCTTACAGAGAATTTGTTAGTAGAAGAAAGATCAACTGACATAGAAGCGTTATCTGCTCTTGCAGTAAAGTAGCCAGAAGATTTATTATAATCACCAGAAGTATAGGTGTCGTCACCAACTCTTACTGTTGTTTTGTGGTTCACCTGTATCTCCTTAGAGAAAATTTCGCCACCTGAGTAATATGCGTCATCAGACAAGAAGAAACCGAAAGTTTCATAGAACAATGTTTTGGTTTCCAATCCATCACAGTAAGACTGATTTTCGCAATCTGGTTTTGGATAGAAGATTCCTTGAGAAAGTCCATTGTACTCAACTTTGAAATACATGTCCATCGTCACGTTAACAGGCATTCTATATGAGCTTGTACCCAATGGGAACCAAGTGACACTATCCACAGAAGCGAACCACTCAAATACATTATTATTTATATCATCCAACATAGCCGTACCAACAGCCATCAACACGTTCGTATCCTGCAAGCAACTACCTACAGGGAACTTAGAAGCGATGAAGAAGGTACATTCATGAGCATCCACACTCGCATCACCTACATAATAACCATCCACATAGAGGGTATAAGTAGTTGGCTCAGTTGGAGCAACTTTAACAGAAGGAGTGGTGGTTTCTTGAACAACCGTATTACCTACCTTCCATGTATATAGTTTTCCTTCTGTATAATTCGTTGATAATTCATCCGTTCCACCAATACATGCATAACCATGTTTTGCAGTAACGGTATAGCCACAATCTGCCATTGACTTCACCTTTACAGAAGCAGTTCCAACCTTCAAACCATCTGCATAAACAGAGATTTTGTAATCACCCGCCTCTCTAGGATATAATGTAGCAGTTGGAGTAGATGTAGATGGATAGATATTACCTTTATCATCTTTCCACTCATATAATGTACCACTTGTATAAGTAGTTGACATTGTCACACCTGCACCCAAGCAAACAGATTGGTCAGAGACAGTCACCAAGAAACCACAATTTTCCAATGTAGGGTAAACTGTTAATCTGCTTTGAGAGGAAGATCCTCCTGAAGAAACCTTAGCAACAAAAGTAACAGGTTTAACGCCATCCATTAAATATGTGATGCTAGTTTTATTTGCCTGATCTGTCAATGTTTCAACACTACCCGTAGTTGTTTCAACGCCCCACTCTATCTTATCTGAAGAGGAAACTCCAATCAACTGAAGGTTAACTTCTGATCCGAAACAAACATTCTCCGGAATAGCAACAATCGACCCTTCGCATCCACCATCCGTTACATAAATGGTTTGATCTGAAGAGTCGTATCTCATGCAATATTTACCAGTTTCTGCGTCTGTTGTCTGGATTTTCATCTGCTCAGGCTTCGACTCATTTACATAGAACTTGGTAAAATGACTAGTGGCAGATACATCTACACTTTTAACTGTGACACCATCAAAAGCGATGGTTCCATTAAATCCATCTGCATCTACAATCGCATAATTTCCAATCACTTGCACTGTAGCAGATCCATTCCATCTATCACCAATGGAACATGTCATCTCTGCGTAGGCGGATACGAAATTAATGAGACAGAAAAGCATCGGGAATAAAATTCTTCTCGTCAAATTAACTTTTGGTTTCACAACTGTGTCTTTCATAACAAAATTATACTTCAACTCTTTTTGGGTTTAAAGTTGTATTACTCGTGAACCTCTTTGTTGGATAGTTCACACAAAAAAGCAAGCAAATATAAGAAAACAAAACAAGAAACAAAAAAATATATTAAAAAAACTAAAAACAAAATGTTTTTTAGAGTGATTGCATGGAGTATAATTTTTTATAAATGCCATCTAATTTCAGCAAATCTTCGTGAGTTCCTCGCTCCACGATACGTCCTTCATGCATAACGCAAATCTCATCTGCATTCTTAATTGTAGAGAGTCGATGGGCAATAACGATTGTCGTGCGAGACTTCATCAGATTCTCCAAAGCCTCTTGTACCAGTTTCTCCGATTCTGTATCCAAAGCGGATGTTGCCTCATCTAAGATCAATATCGGAGGATTCTTCAATATGGCACGTGCGATACTCAACCGCTGGCGCTGTCCTCCTGACAATCGACCACCCCGGTCTCCTATATTTGTTTGATATCCTTGTTCCATCGCCATGATGAACTCATGTGCATTGGCTATTTTTGCAGCCTCCATCACCTGTTCCTCCGTGGCATTTTCCACGCCAAACGTGATATTATTAAAGACGGAATCATTGAACAAAATAGCCTCTTGATTTACATTACCCATATAAGAACGCAAATCATACAATGTCATCGACTTCACATTGACTCCATCTATGGTAATTTCTCCTTCATTCACATCATAAAAACGTGGCAGAAGATCAACCATCGTGGATTTTCCTGAACCTGATGCTCCTACCAATGCCACCATCTTCCCTTTAGGAATGGTAAGATTTATATCTTTCAAAATCCACTCATCTTCATATTTAAAGGAGACATTCTTATATTCAATCTTATCGGTAAATGGTTTAGCAGGGACTGGATTTTTCACCTCCTTCAATGGATTAACTGCCTGAAGAACCATGTCGATACGTTCCAATGAAGCCTTTCCTTTCTGGATGTTATACATAGCTTTCGACAACTCCTTAGCTGGATTGATAATGTTATAGAACATGATCAAATAGTAAATGAACGAGGAGGCCGACATCGAACTATCTTCACTAAGAATCAACATTCCGCCGAAGAACAAGACGATGGCTATCGTAACCGTACCGAGGAACTCACTCAACGGATGCGCCAACATATAACGGCGATTCACCTTGGTGACCGTATTTCTCAAACGTTCATTGAAATTAGAGAATTGGCGAATTACGGATTTCTCCGCATTAAAAGCCTTTATCACTCTTAGTCCTCCGAGCGTCTCCTCGATCTGAGAGAGAAGTTGTCCCGACTGCTCCTGAGCCTCTTTCGATTTTTGTTTCAATGATTTACCGACCCGTCCCATAATGAAACCAGATAATGGCAACACTATCAGGACAAAAATCGTCAACCTCCAACTAATATAAAAGAGTGTGCCGATATAGATCAGAATCATAATCGGATTTTTAGAGAGCATTTCGATGGAACTCATGATTGAGGTCTCCACCTCACCTACATCCCCTAGCATACGAGTCATGATGTCTCCTTTTTTCTGTTTGCTGAAAAAAGCGAGGTTCAGGTCCACCACCTTTTGGTACAATTGGTTACGCATATCACGCACCAAACCCGTACGCAAAGGGATGATGAAATAACTGGCCAAATAAGAAAAACCAGTTCGGAAAAAAGTAGCCACCACTAAGAACACACCCAAAAGGAGTAATGTCAATAGTGGACCATGATTGTCAATGAAGGTAGTAATAAAATAATAGGCATTATTTTTCAAGGTATCCATGTTCCATTTAAAAGGCATATATGTATAAGTAACTTGTTTTGCCTTGAAAAGAATTTCCAAAATAGGGATAATCAAAGCAAAAGAGAAGATACTGAAAAATGCAGAGAGAATATTGCAAACTATATTCAGTACTACATTTTTCTTATACGGGCCAACAAATCGTTTTATAAGTTTAACGAATTGTAACTCAGATACCTTTATCATATTTATGGGGGTTACATACCTGTATAATTGTGAGGTGTGATGGCTCTTAATTCGTTTTTCACAGACTCACTCACATTCAATGTCTCAATGAAATCTTTGATTGATTTTTCGGTTATACCTTCGTTGGTACGGGTCAAAGCTTTCAATGTCTCATAAGGATTTGGATAACCCTCACGACGAAGGATTGTTTGAATACCCTCAGCAACGACAGCCCAACATTTATCGAGATCAGCATAAAGTGCTTTTTCATTCAACAACAACTTACCGATACCCTTCAAAGAACTTTGAATAGCGATAATTGTATGTGCGAAAGGAACACCGACATTTCTGAGCACAGTAGAGTCGGTCAAATCTCTTTGCAAGCGAGAGATTGGTAATTTGGTAGACAAATGTTGAAGTATTGCATTCGCCATTCCAAGGTTTCCTTCTGCATTTTCAAAATCGATTGGGTTCACCTTATGAGGCATAGCGGAAGAACCCACCTCACCAGCTTTGATCTTCTGTTTGAAATACTCCATAGAGATGTATTGCCAGAAATCGCGATTCATATCAATCATAATGGTATTGATACGTTTCAAGCAATCAAAGATGGCTCCTAAATTATCGTAATTTGAGATTTGTGTAGTCCATTGTTCGCGTTGCAAGCCAAGGACATCATTCACAAAGTGGTTACCAAATGCTTTCCAATCGATAGACGGATAAGCCACATGATGTGCGTTAAAGTTACCTGTTGCACCACCGAATTTTGCAGGAATAGGCAATTGTTTCAGTTGATCCAACTGAACTTGCAAACGGCTGACGAATACCATAATCTCCTTACCCAAACGAGTTGGAGAAGCTGGCTGACCATGTGTCTTTGCCAACATAGCAATATCCTTCCACTCCGTTGCACGAACAGTGAGTTCGTTAATCAATTGTTCCAAATTAGGAACATACACCTCCTTAAGGGCATCCTTTACAGAGTAAGGGATTGAGGTGTTATTGATATCTTGAGAGGTCAATCCAAAATGGATGAACTCCTTAAATTCTTGCAGATTCAATGCATCGAAATGCTCTTTCAAGAAGTACTCAACAGCCTTCACATCGTGATTCGTCACCTTCTCAATATCTTTAATTCTTTGAGCATCTGCCACTGAGAAATTCTTATAGATAGCTCTCAATTCTGCAAATTTTGACGAATCAAAGCCTTTTAGATTAGGAAGAGGCAATTCACATAACGCGATAAAATACTCTACTTCAACAAGCACTCTATAACGGATAAGTGCAAACTCTGAAAAGTATTCAGAAAGAGCCTCAGCCTTATTTCTGTATCTTCCATCCACTGGAGAGATGGCTGTCAATGCATTCAATTCCATATTAAAAAATTTTTTAATGAGTTGCAAAGGTAACAAATTATTATGAATTTCGAATGATGGATATGAAATTATAGTTTCTCCCACCACGGAAATCACGCGTTACACTCCAGCAAAACTCAGCATTTTATCAATCTCAACTATTTTTTTGCAACAATAGCTGGCGTATTTTTGGTTGAACAACCGCACTTATCCTCTGTTATATCTGTCTTTGTAAATTTAATTCCCATTATAGGACCAAACATAACCAATTGAGCGATGTCTGCTTCGTTCTTCCACATGTAACTGATATTGCTATCTCCCTGCTTTTTGAGTGAAGAATTTCTGAAATCAACTTTCCAACATGTATACAAAGGCTCATTTCCTATTCCATCACGTACCAAGACGGTCAAGTCAGATGTTTTATCTTTGTTTCTATGAATCAAAGCCTCTGCATTATCTTGAAGGAAAATAGTACTTACCCTCTGTTCTTCATCCAAGAATGTCGTTTTCTCTTTAAAGCCCTTGTTTCTCAAGGTTTTTTCAATTTCAGCGGTTTGTCCTATCGGGAACGTTAGTGTATAAAATTCTGTCGTGTTTGATGCACCCACAAGAATGTTTTCAGCCTTTTCTGTAACAGATTTCGCGATATATGTCTCGAGTTTTTCTTGATCAATATTCTTGTATTCGACATCAGCGCTACCATACAAATATATATCTTCATCATCTCCATCGACATACATTTCATAGTCAGTCTTGAAGGTGTAAACATTTTTCTCATTACGAGAAACGTAGCTTGATCTACCATAATTTTTCGCCACACTCATCTTGTCGGTAAGCAAATAGACAGCAAGTTCATTTTTTGATGAGATGCTACTTTCCACATTTTCCAGTATCAACATTCCGTCGTAATCAGGACTCTTATACCATGCTTGATACTTTTTAAATTTCTTCATTGTACCTTTCGTTTGGAACATCTCTGTGAATTTGTCCTTCTTCGTGTCAAACTTCACCGTTTTATCTCCGATAATGGCATAGATACAATCAGGGTCTGGCTTATTGCCAAAGCACACCTCGATTTTTCCTAGGTATACGTCTTTTTTATCGAGAGTAAGTTTCTTTGTGACTCTCTTACCACAACAGTTAATCTTCACTTTTACCGATGAACCGTTCATACTCAATGGAAGATCAATATCAAAATAGCCATATGTTGTAGATTGCGAATATGCCAACTTGTTTTTTCCTCTACCCGACTCTACTGTTATCTTAGCTTTAGATGGTCCACAACTATTAACAACGAAACCTGATATGGAGATTCCCGTTGGAATATAGATGGTAGGCATATATGTCCACTTTATGCCTGTCATCGTTCTTTGTGCCCTATTGGACTCCAAACCATTACCATCCTTCGCTTTTACATAGGTGGTAATCTCTTTCGTATCGGCAGGGACTCTGAAGCAATAGTAATTTCTTGCTTCTATTTTATACTCTTTTTTATCTACAATAACCGTTACGACAAGATTTTTCTTAATTCCAGTATAATTAGAGTTGCGAACACTTCCAAACACGGTTATTGGTTTATCTATCACAAAGTCGTAGCTTTTTTCCTCATCAATTTCCCATGAATTTTTGAATTCGTACGTCTGATACTTATTATCACCATTCAAAATTGTCTTTGTATTAATCGCCAATGTGAAAGGTTCGTTACTATTACAATATATGCCGTATTCACCACGACTATTAGTAATAGTTGTCGCTTTGTTTGTCGTGATTTCAAGACCACAAATCGGCTGTTCATACTTATCTAACACCTTTCCATGAATGTATGGCATGTCAGGAAGAACAATGTCTTGTGTATAGACTGTACCTGCGTCCAATCCCGCAACATTATGGATAGGACAATTTTTATAGCCTCCATAGTCTTTGGGTTTTACTGTCACAAAAACAGGTGTATTACAAGGAACATACACGCTATAATAACCTGCAGTGTCTGTGTATGCAGATGTTTGGGATACGGTCACCAATACATTAGGCAACGGTTTTCCATCCTTATTTGTCACCCGACCTTTAATGGTTGCCCTAACACTAGGCCAATCAAGATTATACCAAGAGAAGTGTTTAACATTACCCGTGTAGGAATCTCCATTCTTTGTAGCGATACCCTCTTCAATCCATGTACCCTTCTCCTCATCAAAGTACCAGAGAGGTATTTTTTCATATTTCTGTTCTTCCTTGAATCCTTCAGGAATAGGGAAAGTCAAGGTACTCTCCACACCCTCCTTGAGTTGGAGTTTTTGATCGACAGAATCCTTTAATGAAACTTCAACCATACCGTAAGAGAGAAGGATAACATCCTTTCCGTCGGCAGTCACACCACTCATATCACCACCAGGCATCTCTTTCGTAAATGTTTCCGAATTAGGATTCAGATAATAAGCACTTGCAAAAACGGAGCCATTGAATTCACTTCCATCTTTTTTGTATACTAATGCGTTGGCAGGAATCACAACCTGCATATTGCCCACCTTAATGGTGCTTCCCTCACTGTTATAGAAATGAGTCACCTCAGACACTCCTTCCTTCGAATCCTGAGGCATCAAGATTGCATCAACTCTAGCTTCTCCATTGACAATATTGGCTGTACGAACCACAGAGAAGTATTCATGTTCTTCAAATCTGACAACACATCTGCCATTCACAGCCCGGCACTTCTCTAACGAGTACGCACCATTCTCGCTTGTCAATACCGTATCTGTACCACTTGTAACCAACACGTTATCCAATGCATTTCCGTCAACATCCCTCACGACACCATAGACATGAGTGTTAGACAACGAATCTACATAAACATAGTCATCGCAGTTCTTCAAATCTTTCTCAGAACCACCATTACAACCACTAAGCATTACCACGAATGAAGTGATTGCCATCAATAACAAGTTTTTTATGTTTGTCATAATTGTATGATTTAAATTGTTATTATCAGATTAGAAGCCGAATGCCTTCTTCAGGTCATTCACCTTATTATTAAGATTGTTTTCTTTCTCTTTATTCGCTTTTTTAGCCTTTATCTCCTCTTTCGAGTAAACCTGTAACCCAAAAGGATCTCTTCCGGAATCATCTATCAGACTTTCCACATTGGTGATAGGTTTTCCATCCAATGCGAAATAAAAATATTTTCCTGCTTTCTTACATCTAAACAAAGAGTTACCTAATACAATCTCTTCGTATATATCCTTCTTATGTGTGAATGTGTTAGTACACTCATATACATACGGAGAAAGCATATCAATATCTGTTCCAGTCTTTTCAACCTTTTTAGGTGTCTTTATAACAATTTTAGGAGCGACTTCTCCTTCAGTAGTACAAAACTTGGATGTTGTTGTATATGCGAGAACTGACTCCGAACGATAAGTTCTATAATTTGATCTGCCCCGCATAATCTCATCCCAAGATGTTTCCACCCACTTTTTGTATATGTTGTTTCCAACTGAATAAAGAATCCTTTTATCCAATCCATTGGTCTGAGTATTTAAACATGTGTGTGGGATATAGAAGTCTGGCAAATTATCTTTGTTTTGAAATGTGTTTTCAAAAACAATAGGAAGAGGGTTTTCTTTAGTTTGAATTTCCAAATCCATAAAGAGCACCTTTGACTTTACTCCATCAAACACATTCGCCTTCATTTTCCTTACAGGTGGTACGACCAGCACACCATTGGTAATCTCCAAATTACGGAATGCTTCATTGCCAATGAATTTCAATCCAAACGGAATGATAAGATCTTTCAGTCTGGCTCCCTCGAAAGCTTTCTCTCCAATTCCCAAAACGTGATACATAGCCATGACTGTCGTGTCCTTTCTACCATACGTTGAAGGGGCATAAACGACATCTGGAATTCTCACAACTCGATCCGAGACTGTAACACCACACACATACACTTCACCTTCGTTGACAATGATGTGTTCAGGATCTTCTTTGCTTCTGTTTACATTTACCCTTCGTGTTGTAAACTCTGAAGATATGATATATTTCAACCCGTCTTGCTCGAACATGACGCCTCTTTGATCTGCCAACGAAATCATACAAGAAACAAGGCTGAGTATTAGTAATGTTATTCTTCTCATTTTTTAATCAATTTACCGTTCAACATATATTTTACCTCTTCCTCATTACTTACAAACTTAACATACCAACCCATTTTCTGAACGGGATCTGCCAGAGGAATAAAATCTTGATAATGTATAGTTTTCTTACTCTTCTTATCGAGAACAGCATAGTTAGACCGACGATAGTAACTACTGGTAAGTTTTCCCCAAGGATAACCCATTCCTTTCACATCAACAGCGCTTGCCGTGATTGTGAATCCGTTCTTACGTTTTCTAGGTGTAGTGGAATAGGTCCTTCTATTGAATCGTTCTGTCTTGTTGTTCAGGTCATTCTGCTGAAATTTCTCATCATTATTAAATGCTTTGTCAATCCACTTTTTGTAGTTATTAGCCGTAGCGCCATAGCAATCATCATACACTCTACTATTTCTAATGAAACCAAGCATTCTAGTATTGGTTTTGATCAATCCCTTTGGCATACTTGAAGTAAAGGAAGAGTCTGGCAACATTTTTGAAAATGCATTTCCCCATGTGATCTTTCTTGTTATGTCAAAAATCAAATCTGCATCCAATTCGTCGAATACTCCCAATCCGAAATTAGAAATGTCATGAATCACCAAAGCTCCACTTCTAACCTTCAATTTTGCGAAACATCCATTTCCTGCAAATTGCAGTTTGGGCAACCATATTCTATCATGTTCATGTTGATAGAACAAACTGTCCGTAAGACCGATAACTTTGAATCGACCTACTGCTGGAGGTATAACAACATCACTTAAACTTTTATCAACACCCACCACCATCAACTCGCCCGAGCGATAGAACTTATCTGGTCCTTGTATAGTATCCGTCGTTTCTTTTGAATCGACCACAAGATAAGTGACCAAGACCTTATAGGAAATACCATCTTTCTTAAAGATATCTCCCTTCGAATATTCATTAGCAAATAGGCTAAAACTATGTAATACAAATGCTATTACACTAGCAAAAAAGAAACGTGTTATTCTCATGTTCATTTTACTTTTTTTATCTCTGCAAATTTAACGTTTTTATCCCTAAATTACGCAACATTTCACACTATATTTAGGCAATTCGAAACATATTTTCAAAACCCATCTTTCCTAAGAAACGAAGGAGTCTTTTATTTGTTATTCTCATCGCCATGTTTTTCTTTCCACTCCCGAATCGATTGTTCAAACTTTTTTACTTTTTTGGCACTTTTATTCTTTCGGAACCATTCTGATACTTGAATCTTTTGAGGAATCACTTTTCCTCTGTCTATCAGTCTTTTTCCTTTATCATTCTTCACCAAAACCACATCATCATACAGATTATGTTCCGCTCCATAAGTCTGAATAACAAGAGAATCTTCCGATATAGAAATCCGTTGGTAATAACGATCATCAGTACCCCATTTCTCCACATCACCATAGAATTTCATCGCATAATCCTTTCGAGAGCAATAGGTCACCACATATAATGGAGAAGAGACCTCCCCACTTTCTGTCAATTCCACACTACTTCTTGCGTATGCATGTTCATGTCCCTGTAATACCAGATCCACCCCAGACTCTTTTACAACTCCATCAAAATAGGCTTTGACACCTAAATTATTAGCAGCACCTTTTATGGAATGAAGCGGATGATGCAACACAACAATCTTCCATTGTTCCTTACACTCTGCCAACTGTTTTTTCAACCAATCTCGCTGTTCTCCCAAGTCCCAAATATCCTTGTTAGAATCCAACAAGAAGAAGCGGGCGTCTCCCTTAGCAAAGGAGAACAAGGCATTGTCCGACTCATCCTCCACCTCGTAATAAGGGAATGTCAGGGTAAACCTTCTTTCCAACTTACGGGATAGACCCTTCAGATATTCATGATTGCCGGGTACGCACACAATCGGATAACGAGTGGCAAAGGTATCCAACGAGCGGAAGACCAGATCCCAATAGCAATCCATAGGACGCTCGATCAAGTCGCCTCCGAACAACAAAAAGGAGGTGTTTCGATTGCGTTCCATAATAGATGGAAGCAAGGAATCGAAGCCTCCATCCAGTTCATCCTGCACATCTCCCATATAGAGAAACGAGTAGTGACAAGTGGTATCCATCTCAAAACAGCACCAATCAGTCGTATCGCGCGAAGAACGAACCCTATACTTATAGGAGTCACCCATTCGCAATCCTTTCAACAAGACGTGATAGAAAGCCCCCACGCCGGCTCTGGATTGATAAACGGTCGGTTTTGACTCAACCGTCAAAGTATCGGATGGTGTTGAGAGGGAATGGTAATCCACATATTCCACAGTGGTCGTTCCATCCCCTTCCAAACGTGCAGAGTCTTGCCAACTGATATAGCGAGAATCAGCGTCTGGGCCCACAGTAAGGAGTACGCGTTGCACCTTATTAGGAATGACATAGGAGGGTTCTGGTATATTACCGAACCACACATTCCAACGGGAGCACACCCATACGATCAGTACAATGAGCAGTATGAGAGGAAGGATGACCTTAAAGATGTAGAATCTGCGTGATTTTGCCATCGATTAATAACCCAAAATTTTCAACATGGATTTAAAGCTCTGTTCCTTTGCGAAGAGTTTGGTGTAGTATTCACCATTCTCATCCAAGTCGATGACCACCATCTTAGGAGCTGGCAACAAGCAGTGTTGAATACCACCATAACCGCTCAATGCCTCTTGATAAGCACCCATGTGGAAGAATCCGATATACTGTTCTCTTCCCTGTTGCATTTTTGGCAAGAAGATGGCATTGGAGTGAACCTCTGCATTGTAAAAATCTTCGCTATCGCATGTCAGACCACCCAAATGGACACGTTCGTATTCCTGATCCCAGTTATTAATTGCCAAGAAAGGGAATCGTTGATTCAAAGCCCATGTATCAGGCATTGTATTAATAAATGAGCTGTCGATCATATTCCACAACTCACGGTCGTTCTGTTGTTTTTGATTTACGATTGAATAGAGCATGGCACCACTTTCGCCAACGGTATAAGAACCAAACTCAGTAAATATGTGAGGTTCAGGGACACCCGCCTGCGTACATGCATTCTTGATTTGTGCGACGATCTCCTCTGCCATGTATTCATAATCGTATGAGAAATCCATGTGAGATTGGAATGGGAAACCACCACCAATGTTCAAGCTATCCAAATCAGGACATATTTTTCTTAATTCACAATAAAGGTTGATACTTTTATTCAACTCGTTCCAATAATAGGAAGTATCTTTGATACCTGTATTCACAAAGAAGTGTAACATTTTAAGTTTCACTTGCTTGTTGTTTTGAATCTTTTCTTTATAAAAAGGAATGATATCAGTAAATCGAATACCCAGACGAGAAGTATAAAAATCGAACTTAGGTTCCTCTTCTGTTGCGATTCGTATACCCAGATTAACATTCTGATCGAAGTCTTTAAGAAGCATATTAAGTTCTTCCTTGTTATCAAGAACAGAAATCACATTCGTAAAACCGCCTCTAATCAAAGACTGAATGTTTTCTATATATTGAGGAATTTTAAATCCGTTACATATCACAAATCGGTTAGGATCCAAGTGACCCGAATCACGCAAGCACTCCAACAAATTAACATCATACGCAGATGAGATTTCCACATTTACATCATGCTTAAGCACTTCTTCCATCACGAATGAGAAGTGGGAACTTTTCGTACAAAAGCAATAATTATAATCCGCCTGATAATCCACTTTCGCCATAGCGACATTAAACAAACGGCGTGCGCGCTGAATGTTCTGAGCGATCTTTGGCAAATAAGAGATGCGAAGCGGTGTACCGTATTGTTTGATAATATCCATCAACGGAACATTAAACCAATACAAATCGTTGTTCACAACGCTAAACTCCTCGTTAGGGAATTCGAACGACTGTTCGATCAAATCAACGTACTTGTTTTTCATTCTTCAAAGTCTTTTTTAATAAAAGTAAACTCCAAATATAATAATCAAAAACACAATCCAACTCACTTCGATTCAAAAAAAATTTGCAATCCAAGTGAATCGGATTGCAAATTTATATATAAAAAATTTAAAACCAATAGTTTTAAATTACATATTCATACCACCACAGCAATGAATTACTTGACCAGAAACATAACCTGACAAATCTGAAGCTAAAAATAGAGCTACATTAGCCACATCTTCAGGAGTTCCACCACGTTTCAAAGGAATTGTTGCTTCCCATTGTTTGCGAACTTCTTCAGACAATTGAGCAGTCATATCTGTAATAATGAATCCAGGAGCGATGCAATTTGCACGAATACCACGAGAACCGATCTCCTTAGCAATTGATTTTGTCAAACCAATCATACCTGCCTTAGATGCAGAGTAGTTACATTGACCTGCATTACCAGAAACACCGACAACAGAACTCATTCCGATGATGCTTCCTGAACGTTGTCTCATCATAACTGGTGTTACAGCATGAATGAAGTTGAATGATGACTTCAAATTGACATTCAAAACAGCGTCCCATTGACCTTCAGACATACGCATCATCAAACCATCTTTTGTGATACCTGCATTGTTAACAAGAACGTCTATTGTACCAAACTCTTTAACAACCTCGTTCACTACATTATGTGTCTGTTCGAAATCTGCAGCATTAGATGCATATCCTTTCACCTTCACACCATAAGCTTCAATCTCTTTCACGGTTGCTTGTGCTAATTCACCGATTTCCAAATCTGTAAATGCTATATTGGCTCCTTCACTTGCAAACTTCAATGCAATCGCCTTACCAATTCCGCGAGCAGCACCAGTGATCAGGGCTGTCTTTCCTGTTAGTAATCCCATAGAATAGAAATAATTTAAGTTAGTATTTAAAAATTGTCGCAAAGATAACAATTGAAATTCAGAATTTGGCATTAAGTGCTAAGTTTTCAATCCAAAATCAAATTTCACTCCCCTCACACTGACATATTGTCACACTCCTTTTACCCATGCGCGACATTTATGTCAGAAAAAAGTATAAAATAAGATTTGGCACAAATTATGCAGTAGTCAATGTGGTTGTGAGCGAAAGGAGCGCAACCTCACAGGTAGAAATATAAATTAATAATTAAAAGATAATAAAATGAACATTAAACCATTAGCAGACAGAGTTTTGGTAAAACCTGCTGCAGCAGAAGAGAAGACTGCAAGTGGAATCATCATTCCAGATTCAGCAAAAGAGAAGCCATTAAAGGGAGAAGTTCTTGCAATCGGAACCGGAACCAAGGATGAAGAGATGGTGGTTAAGGTGGGCGACACCGTTCTTTACGGCAAATATGCTGGTACAGAATTGGAGTTGGATGGAGAGAAATACCTTATCATGCGTCAGAGTGACATACTTGCTGTTATATAATAATAGGTATACACTCAAGCAGTAAAATTTTCCAACAAATTATCATTAACAAAGTTAGACTAAGAATCGGGTGAATCTTCATAAGATTTTGTGGTCTACGACAAACAAACAAAACCATGGCAAAAGAAATTAAATTCGATACAGATGCTCGCGACCTTTTGAAGAAAGGTGTTGACGAGTTAGCAAACGCAGTGAAAGTGACTCTTGGTCCTAAGGGTCGTAACGTAATCATCGAAAAGAAATTCGGTGCTCCTCACATCACAAAAGATGGTGTTTCAGTAGCTAAAGAGGTTGAATTGGCTGATCCATACGAGAACATGGGTGCACAAATCGTCAAGGAAGTAGCTTCTAAGACTGGTGACGATGCAGGTGATGGAACTACCACTGCTACCGTTTTGGCACAATCTATCATCACTGTAGGTTTGAAGAACGTAGCCGCAGGTGCTAATCCAATGGATTTGAAACGTGGTATTGACAAAGCAGTTGCTAAAGTAGTTGCTAGCATCAAGTCTCAAGCTAAAGAGGTAGGCGACGATTATGGAAAAATCGAGCAAGTAGCAACTATCTCTGCCAACAACGATAATGAGATCGGTAAATTGATCGCCGATGCAATGGCAAAGGTGAAAAAAGAGGGTGTCATCACCGTTGAAGAGGCAAAAAGCATGGATACTACAGTAGATGTAGTAGAGGGTATGCAATTTGACCGCGGTTACTTATCACCTTATTTCGTAACAAATACAGAGAAGATGGAAGTGGAATTTGAAAATCCATACATCTTAATCCACGATAAAAAGATCTCTTCTTTGAAGGATATCCTTCCTATTTTGGAAGCTACTGCACAATCTGGACGTCCTTTGTTGATCATTGCAGAGGATATCGACGGCGAAGCATTGACTACCCTTGTAGTTAACCGTTTGAGAGGAGCTTTGAAGGTAGCTGCTGTTAAGGCTCCTGGATTTGGCGACCGTCGTAAGGAGATGTTGGAAGACATCGCTATTCTAACTGGCGGTATCGTTATCTCTGAAGAGAAAGGTATCAAATTGGAAAGCGCAACCATCGATTTGTTGGGTACTGCAGAGAAGGTAACCATCAACAAAGACAATACAACTATTGTCAACGGTGCTGGTGCAAAAGAAAACATCAAAGAGCGTGTTAACCAAATCAAGGCTCAAATCGAAACAACAAAGAGTAGCTATGACAAAGAGAAATTGCAAGAGCGTTTAGCTAAATTGGCTGGCGGTGTTGCTGTTCTTTATGTAGGTGCTCCTTCTGAGGTTGAGATGAAAGAGAAGAAAGACCGTGTGGATGACGCTTTGAGCGCAACACGTGCTGCTGTTGAGGAAGGTATCGTTCCTGGTGGTGGTGTGACTTACATCCGTGCCATCGAATCATTGGAAGGCATGAAGGGTGACAACCAAGACGAGACAACTGGTATCGAGATCATCAAACGTGCTATCGAAGAACCTCTTCGTCAAATCATTGCCAATGCAGGCAAGGAAGGTGCTGTCTTCGTTCAGAAAGTAAAAGAGGGCAAAGGCGACTTCGGTTACAACGCTCGTACTGATAAGTTCGAGAACTTCTTCGAGGCTGGTGTCATCGACCCTGCTAAGGTAACTCGTGTAGCATTAGAAAATGCTGCTTCTATCGCAGGTATGATGTTGACAACAGAATGCGTCATCGCAGAAAAGAAAGAGGAGAAAGCTGCTCCTGCAATGCCTCCAATGGGTGGAGGAATGGGCGGAATGATGTAATCGTCTATACTTTAAACAAATATGTCGAGGGAGGCTTTTTAAAAGTCTCCCTCTTTTTTTAGGTAAGGTCTATAAATTTATTTCTCACCATTACATCTGAAAAAAAACATTATCTTTGTACTTCCGTAATGCTAAAAACCAAAGCATTCTGATTTTCAACAAAGAAAAGTAAGATAACAATGAACTATACGATCAAAATTACCGTCGGATTTATCAAAACGGGTATTTTCTCGTCCAAACGTGAAATTGAACTAGAGTCGCTTCCTTGTGTGATGGAAGCTTGTTTCTCCGAAAGCAATGTCTCCGACATTAAGCAAGTGGACAACTCCTTTTTCAGTTGTACCATCAGTTCACCCAACTCCATCGAAGAAGTGACGAAATGTATTTCCGACAAGATCGTTTCCAACTTCAAAGAGGTCAATCAGCACTCTATACCAACTCAGAAAGAGAACGACTGTTACTGTCTAATTGGTGAAAGTTCCTTCCTAACCGTAAGTAAAGAGTCGGGAGAGGAAGAGAAGAAAAGTTCTCTGATATTCGATGAAAACGCATTAAACTCATTGGTGGGTGACATTGACAATCTAATTGGATGGGACTCTTTCAAAACGTTTGCACACGAATGTGCAGATTATGCCGATGATATGTTTAAACACAAATCCCAGAAGAGTTTCCGTTCCCAAAGTTACCTGTTTGCCATCAACGGCGGATGTGGTTTAACCAGAGGCATCAATCTGCTAACACTTCTTGGCGTTTACATCGGGGCTTTTTCACAAAAGTATTATTTCGAATACATTCTCTCCGACGAAACGGAGGGTTCTCGCATCTGCATAAAAGATCTTTTCGGAGTCATCTATGAAAAGAACAATTACGGAAGTCTTATTTGTTTGGACATCAGCGAATTCCTCGAAAACTCCAAGCAACTTACCTTAAAGAATTTGCTTATTGAACTTTCTCACTATACAAACAACTTCAACTTTGTGTTTAGAGTTCCCTACATTGAACCTCACGAGTTGAAAAAGGTGGAAGATATGCTTGCAGACATTCTTCTCATCAAAACATTTACGATACCACCATTCACAGACGAACAGTTGGAGAAGAAGGCGGAAGAGATTCTGAACGACTATGATTTCAAGATGGACAAATCTGCTCGTGAAGTATTTCATGCCCTCATTCGAGAAGAAAAGAGTGATGGTCGTTTCTACGGACTACGTACAGTGGAAAAGGTTACGGATAAGATTATCCTACAAAAACACAAGGCTGACATACGAAAGAAAGAGGAGAAGAAAGATAACATCATTCGCAAACATGACATAGAGTGTCTTGCTCAAACCATCAACGAGAGTGTAAAAGATGGATTTGACGAGTTGAGTGAAATGATTGGTATGGAAAAAATCATCGAGAGTGTGAAGGAGATTGTCACACAAGCGAAGGTAGCCGCAGCAAACAAAAAGATCGAACATCCATGTATGCACATGCGTTTTCTGGGGGCTCCTGGAACAGGCAAAACCACCGTTGCCCGCATCATTGGAAAGATTTTCGCACAAAACGGACTACTCACCAATGGTCACTTCTTTGAGTATGAGGCGCGAGACCTCTGTGGTCAGTATGTGGGTCAGACGGCACCAAGGACGGCTGCCATCTGTCGAGACGCATACGGATCTGTTCTCTTCATCGATGAAGCATACGATCTATATCGCAATGACATCGGGCAAAACGACTATGGGAAAGAGGCACTCACTACGCTTATTGCAGAGATGGAGAACCATCGAGATAACTTCATTGTTATCATGGCAGGCTACAAAAAGCCAATGGAGACATTGATGGATGGAAACATGGGATTACGCAGTCGTATGCCATACGTCATTGAATTCCCATCCTACACTAAGGAGCAGTTGGCTCAGATTTTCATGTTGATGGCTCAGAAGCACTTCGAGTGTGATCCAGACCTCGACAAGGCAGTAAAGGACTATTTTGATAACATGCCGCAAGAATACATCGATTCAGAGGAATTCCCTAACGCTCGATACGTACGAAACCTATACGAGCGCACATGGTCAAAGGCAGCCATGAGAACGCAACTTCAGAATGAGAAGGAGATCTCTTTATGTGCCGCCGACTTCACAGCAGCCTCTTCAGAAAAAGAGTTCAGCTATCAGCAAACGAACAGTCGAAAAAGAGTTGGCTTTTAGTTTTTATCAGCATAAAAAGAAAAACAGGCATAAGACTTCCTCTTATGCCTGTTTTTTATGTATAGGACTACCTGTTATTCACAATATTGATGTTCTCCAAACACAGAGCAGAGAGCTTCCAATTCACGTTCGCAGACCTCCATCAAGATACAATCCGGTTTCTCTCGAAGAACAACATCCTTGTCAAAGTGAGATCCACCAATTGCCTGATAGAACAAAGTTTCATGACACGAGGAGGCAAGAAAATAAAACAACGCACATCCAAAAGAATCACCAAATATCAGCATCTTTCCTTTCGCATCGTATGTTCCACGTCTCTTTATATATTGGAATCTACCACAAGCAACTTGCGATGCCTCATCATATTCAGGTTTACATTTTGGATAATAAACCTCAACTGGCTCCCTCATTTCAGGCATGGCCATCATTGTAGACAAATCACCACTTAACATATCATACGCTTTTACATACATAGAATCATGCCTAAAGCTCATTTGAGGGCAATAAGAACAAAATTTTCCCATAATAGCTTTATAGGCTAAGTATGAACCATTGAAAGACCAGTGAGTGTCAATTTTGCGATACAAAAACTCATCTTCTTGCTTATTACAAAGCAATAGGCTTTTCAAATCAATATAATCAACATTCAATTCGGGCATTATCTCATTGACCTGATCATATCGACTCTTTTTTCGTTCCGCCTGATAAGGGAAATATTCGTAATAAATTGTCATCTTGTTGGGTGCAACAACAAAAACAATAGGAATATTCAATTCATCACAAAAAGATTTACACTGAAGTATGTTCTGCTTAATTACATCTATATCTGTTGAAGAGAAAGGTCTATAACCCATTGATTCCGAAACAATATTAGAGTAAAACTCGCCCAAGAAATACCATCCATCCTTACCACTTATGACGGTTTCACTCAACGAGCCCTCCCCCGAGCGCATTTTAGCTGCCAAGTACAATTTTGTCATTGGATTACGAAAGACGAAATGATCCACATAGTATTTGTTGTAATCTGTGCAGTAGCTCTTCAAATCGTTCACATGACAAATAACCTTTTGCATAAAGGTAGCATCCTGTATAGTATCAGTAGCAAACACAGGTTTTTCTACTGATTTACGATTCTCAATATTCACCACTTCATCATCGCCACGAAAGAACGAAACGATGGCTGGTGTCACCAACATAAGTGAAAACAAGACAATGAAACATATATTTCTATTTCTCATAACTACAATCATTTAAAATCTGAAATAGATAAACGGATTATATCCACTCGAATTGATGAAGACGACTGAACATACAAATATCACCAATAGGATTAACATCCATCCCCACTGTACATATACATTATTAGCACATCTTTCGAGCCACCTTTTCGCAAGTGGAAGAGAGAAGAAGATCGCCAACAAAAAGACAACAATCACAAAGGTATTTATCAACATATTTGCCTGCCATATAACCTCCAGATTTCCTGCCGAAAAAGAGAAAAGTTTCTTTATGTAACTAAATGCCTGTGATGTTGAATCCGCTCTAAAAAAGACCCATCCGATTGTCACCACCAACAATGTATAAAGATGTTGAAACACCACAGGGATCTTTTCCAACGCCTTACCAAAGCCAATTCGCTCAATCACCAAAAAGAAACCATGGAACAAACCCCATGCAATAAAATGCCAACTAGCACCATGCCAGAAACCTGTAACGATAAAGACTATTGTCAGATTGATATATGTACGCACATTTCCTAAACGATTACCACCCAATGGAATGTATACATAATCCTTAAACCACGTGGACATAGAGATGTGCCATCTTCGCCAAAAATCCTTTATACTCCTTGCTATGTACGGATAATTAAAGTTTTCCAAAAATTCAAAGCCAAAGATTCTTCCCAATCCAATGGCCATATCCGAGTAGCCAGAGAAGTCGAAAAAGATTTGGAAGGTGTAGGCCAAAATTCCCACCCAAGCTAATGACGAGGAAAGTTCATCCACCTGCATTGCAAAAATGCCATCAGCCACACCAGCCATTGTATTAGCAATAAGCACCTTCTTACCCAAACCAATAATAAAACGTTCCACTCCCGAAGCAATGCGATCCAACTTCACACGACGATCATCCATTTGCTTTTCAATATCTGAATAGCGAACTATCGGTCCTGCCACCAACTGAGGGAACATACATAGATAGGTGGCAAAATTAATATACTTTTGCGTCGGTTCCACTTTACCATAATAGACGTCGATGCAATATGACAAAGCTTGGAAGGTATAAAAACTAATACCAATTGGCAATATGATATTCAATGCAGGAAGAGGACACGGCAAATGAAGCAGTCCACACACCCACACAATGTTATTCAACGTAAAATTTAAATACTTAAAGCAAAACAGAATGCCCAAATTGACCACCAACGAGAGTATTATTCCCTTCTTTCGCTCTTTCTGAATCCATTTAGCCACATAGTAATTGAAAACAGAAGAGAAGAGCAATATGAAGACCAGTTTTCCCTCTCCAAAAGAATAGAAAAAAAGACTTTCTATCAATAGCGCATAATTCTTGTACTTAACTGGAGTAATAAAATACAACAAAAAAGCTAAAGGAAGAAAGACGAATAGAAAATACAAACTACTGAATACCATAACTATATATCATCCTTTAAGATCAATTTCAACCTACGAACAGAACCATCCTCAAATGCACACTTGAAGAAGATTCGTGCAAGATCAGTCTGCAAATTTATACTATTTTTCGTTTCTTGCAAAAAAGAAAAAGGAAAAGAGCAAGAGGCAAGCGATAATAGTTTTTTTTTGTTTGTCAGAATGGTGAAAGAACGTATATTTGCCCCGACATTTTAACTTAAATACTAACAAAATCTAACAAAATGTGGAAAATGATAACATTCTTCACATCTTAAAATTTTCAAACATGAAGTACTACGACGTAGACTATTTCAACGAAATGTTGGAAAAGTCAATCCGCGAAAACTGGGACATGCCAGCACTAACCAACTACCTAACAGGTGAAACATTCACGTATGGAAAAATGGCTCAAGCCATAGCAGAAGTTCACCAATTATTTCAGGAACTTGAGATTGAGGAAGGTGACAAGATTGCATTAGTCGGCAAAAACACTCCAGAATGGGCTATTGTATTCTTAGCAACCGTCACATACGGAGCTACCATTGTTCCAATTCTTCAGAACTTCCCTATTGATGACATTCACCACATTGTCAACCACTCTGAATCCAAGTTGCTTTTCGTAAGTGACAACCTAAAAGAACAGGTGTTGGAAGACCACATGCGCAAACTAAAATGCATCTATTGCTACACTGAGAAGTATCTGATACATCAAAGCACGAAGAAAGTTATCTCTGCAAAGATTCAGGAGCTTCGCGACAAAACAAGCATCGCCTACCCTAACGGAGTACAAAAAGAGGATATTCACTATGCAAAAAGAAAGGGTGACGACATATTTGCGCTCAACTACACTTCTGGTACAACCGGATTCAGCAAAGGTGTATTGCAAACATACGAGAACATCCGTGGAAACATAGGATTTGTCATCGAAAAGAATTTGGCATACAAAGGCAACAAGATACTTACCTTCTTACCTTTGGCACACACCTACGGATGTACATTGGATTTCCTTTCACAAATCACAAATGGTTCGCACATCACCTTCTTGAACAAGATTCCTGCTCCACAGATTTTGGTAAAGGCATTCGAAGAGGTGAAACCAAACGTTGTCTTTACTGTGCCTTTGATTGTAGAGAAGATCTATCGTTCGGTAGCTGAGCCTATCATCACGAAGCATGCAGCCTTCATGAGCGAAGAGGAATTGAAAGCAAGCATCTATCCTAAGGTACGCAATATGATGATTCAGATCTTCGGAGGCAACTTCAAGCAAGTGATTATCGGAGGTGCGCCTTTGAATGCTGAGATTGAAGAGAGTTTGACGAAATTGGAATTCCCATTTGCTGTTGGATATGGTATGACGGAGTGTTCTCCACTGATTAGTTTTGTCAACCTTGAAGAGTTCGTACCAAAGTCAGTGGGTAAACCGCTACGCAACATGGATGTTCGAATCGACTCAGAAGACGCAGAGAACATCGCAGGCGAGATTTTGGTAAAAGGACAAAACATCACACCAGGTTATTATAAAAACCCAACAGAAACAGCAAAAACGTTTGATGAAGATGGATGGTTCCACACTGGCGACATCGGAACACTTAGCAAAGATGGCTATCTATTCATCAAAGGAAGATGCAAGACGATGATTCTAGGTCCTTCCGGACAAAACATCTACCCAGAAGCATTGGAGGCAAAATTGACCAACATGCCATTTGTTTCAGAGTGTCTGATTGTAGAAAAGGAAGGTAAGTTGATTGCATTGGTATATCCTGATATGCGCGCCATGGATGAGATCAACATCCAGAAAGAGGATTTGCAAGGCATCATGGATGAAAACAAAAAGAAATTCAACCAAGCTGTAGCTAATTACGAGCAGATATCAGAGATTATCCTCTACCCTAACGAATTTGAAAAGACTCCAAAGAAGAATATCAAACGATATTTGTATGAGAGTCACAAATAAGAGGGCAATTTCGTAAATTGATTTCATATTGTAGAGACGATGTACACATCGTCTCTACTTTTCTAAAGGAACAACAAAAAAGCATTAAAATGAACAGGAAAGGACTAATCGTTTTTGCATTCATGGTCGGAGTTGCAAATACCACGATCGAAGCGCAAGAGCTTATTCTCGAAGAGAAAAATATAGCGACAGAAGAGGTCTCATCGCCACAAAGCGAGGAAGAGACTATGACGAGCGACACTAAAAAGAGTTCTATCGGCTTATATGCAGGAGGAGCCTTCTCATACCTTACAGGTTACAAAGAAGAAGTAGCGGGATGGGAAGATTACAATTCACAGATGAGGAAAGGGGCGGCCTTTCATTTAGCCATTGTTGCCAAGCCGACACGGAAATTGGAGGTGGGAGGATTATTCAAGTTTGGCAAGCGAACCGTTCAATGTGATGTACACACGTATTATTATGACGAGGAGGAGATAACAGAAAAAAAGGAGGACATAATAACCTATTATGCAGGATTGTGTGCCTTATACAAAGAGAACTTCAGAAGTTCCGTTGGATACTTGATCGCTGAAATATCATTAGGTGCGACGTATTACACTAACGTATGGACAAGTGGCACATCTAAAGGAAATGGGCAATGTATTACAATAGAATCCATATATTCCGCAGGTTATCTGTTTAATCTCACGCGCAATGGTCGTGTTGCCTGTGGGCCACAGGTAATGGTTCAACTGGACACTCCGTTTTCGGTAATCAATGGAGATTTTAGCTTTTTACCCATTTTGAATCCAAGATTCGATTTTGGGTTAACATTTAATTTCAATTTCTAACCCCATCTAAATTGGATTGACAGAAAACGAAGTGGTATTAAGAACAAATATAAATGGGAGGATGATGCAGCAATTTCATATGGCAAATGCGCAATGTAGAGACGCACGGCCGTGCGTCTCTACAAAAAAATCCGCAATGTGAATCAACACTCGCATTGCGGATTTATCATATATCATCGTATTGTTTATCTGGTCACAACACCTTCCGTCTCCTGTGAGAAATCAACCTCAAACTCATCACCGTCTACGACGAAGCGATATTTCTGCTTTTTCAATCCTTGCACCTTCGTGGTGATGTCATATACACACTGACATCTGCAGATATCTCCTGTTTGATATCCCTTGATGACAATGGCCTCCTTCTCATATTTCGTCGACGATCCCACTTCTCCACAACATGTGAGATTTACATCGTAAGAGACAATAACACACTCACCTGTTTTAGGATCATATTTATAAGAGACTAACGTATCTGCACTCTCCGAACGACTACTTGCATACATAAGACCTCCTCTTGTCGGATTTGGTTCTTTATCCTCTTCTAAGTCACTGCTCTCTTTTTTACATGGACTACTCTTCACAAACACACCATTTGGCTCATTCATGATTACTCCCTTATAAATAATCGCTGAAATAGGGCTATAATCCATATCAAACTCCGTTCCATCAACAATAAAGTGATATTTCCGAGGTTGCAAGCCGTACAATTTAGTGGTTACATCAAACGTACACATACACTTACAAGCCACATCTGCCTTGTCTATGGTTTTTATAATAATCGTATCATTCTGAATACTTACCTTAGAATCCAATTCTGCACAACAGTTATAGAGCAAATTGTGTGACACAACCTCACCCTCACCCGTTAACACATTAAACCAATAAGAAACCAAGGTATCTGTTTTCTCATGTCTTACAGTCGTTGGTTCTTCATATTCCAACCCTTTTTCATTTTCAAATAAGGAATTCTTACATTCACTACTTTTGAAGAACATGCCTCTTTCTCCTCTGAGAATAACAAATTTTTCTCCATAAGCATAGGATGTCATATCAACAACGAACTCTGTTCCATCCACCACAAAAATGTATTTTTTGTTCTTTAGGTTCTCCACTTTTGTGGTAACATCATACAAACAGTCGCAACTGCACATTGCTTCCGTCTCATACGAATTAATATAGACAGTATCCTTCGAAACTCTCACTTTAGATTCTATTTTTCCCGGGCAGCAATTGAATTCTCTATCATGCGACACTACCAGACATGTTCCATAATCCATTGTATAAGTTACCAAAGTATCTCCTTTAGGCAAATAACCATCGTCAAAGGAAGTTACATAATTGTCATGATCTTCAGATCCTTCACTTTCATATATATTACTTTTACATGGACTGTTCTTCACAAATACGCCTGTTGGGACATCCAGGAAGAATCCCTCTGGTGTTTGCGACAAATCAATATCATAGTTTTTCCCATCTAATTTCAAACGATATTTTTTTGCCTCGATGTTTTTCAACTCAACAGCTAAATCAAACCGACAGATGCAATTGCATATATCATACCCCTTTTGTACGGGTTGAACATCTATAGTATCCTTGACAGTGGCAAGATTCATAGTCCAGCCTTCTCCACAACAATTTCCAGGATAAGAAATAAGTTTAAGAGTCAATTGTTTCTGTTTTGGATCATACTTATAAGTGAGAATGGTGTCGTTTTCAGCACTTTCCACAAACGGATTCATTGGGCTATTACTATTACCACCCATCGAATTATCTAAATCTTCACCGGCGCTGCATCCACCAACTCTTTTTATTGTTCCATTAACGCCTTGTTTGTCTGAGAAATAAACTCGATTTATATTTTCTGCTTGATAAGCATATCTATAATGTTTATTGGCATAGATAACCACCTGACGAGAAGAATCAACATGGGCAACAGAATCAATCATATTTACATCATAAGCATGTTTGATACTATCACCATTTAAAATCTCATCGACAAACATTGTTTGTGCGTATGAAACTGAGACAACGCACATCAAAGCCATAAGGCTTGTTAGTATATATTTTTTCATACGCTTACTCCTTTATTAATTTAACAGTTTGCTCATTGATTTTCAAAATATAGACACCCTTTGTATTAGGTAAGGTCAATTGAATAACTTCTCCTGATTGAGAAGTCTTCTTCTCTATCAACTGTCCTAAAACAGAGAAAAGAGCCACTTGAGAATTCTCCTTCAAGCCCTCAATCTGAACGTGCTGATTGTCCAAGTAGGTAACACGCACTTCGTTTGCTTCTACACTCGACAACTTTGACAACTCCCCATCTTCAAAATAATACTTTTTGACTTGTCCAAACGAATATGTCGTGGAGGCACTTCCATTAATTACCAAACTATCATTTTTATATTGGAAAGTCGGAGACTCCGCCAACACAAATGATTTTTTTGTTAAATCCTTGAATTCTACCGTTACTTGAGACGGTCCTGCGAGCATGGAACTACCGAGTCCCATCATACTCAATAATAACAAACTTGTCTTTTTCATGATAATACACCATTTTATAAATATACCATTAAAATCTATCAGGCCCCAAAATCCCCCCATCAATACAACTACAAAGAAAAACATTTTATTTCAAACAAACAAAGAAATATTTATTTTTTTCGTGAATTTGAGAAAATTTCACTCGGTCATTATTTAAAACTACAAGGAAACTATGAACAACATATTCCATTTTTCAACGAAAGTGCATTTTTTATCTGTGAACGGAACAAAACAGTTCATAAACCACCGGAAAAAGTCGAAAAGCATAGCAAAATATAGGGCTTTTCCCCCGTTTTTATCCCATGAAAAATAACCTACATATTAAAAAATATGTAACTTTATGCCGTAAAAACCAGAAATTCAACAATCGCCTATGGTAACAAAATATACAAAAAAGGTTTTGGCACTACTTCTCCTATGCGGAAGCATAGCTGGCAACGCTGCCGTTCAGATGAACGAAGTGATGCCTTGTAATTTGTCGACTTATTTAAATACCGACAATTATAATTTCTCGGGCTTCATCGAATTTACAAACGATCAGTCCCAAAGTGTCAATTTAAGAGGATACACCCTAATCCATTACAAGAAGGGTTCCAAAAAATATTCTGAAAAATGGACTTGGCAAATCCAAAACGATTTCATGGTAAATGCCAATAGCTATACTCTAATGTGGTTTGACGAGAGCAATCAGGGCAACCATTCACCTTACAAACTCGATGCAGATGGTGGATACCTCTTATTAAAGAATGGTAACACATTGGTCGACTCTATCGCCTACGATGCTCAAACCGCACACATATCATATGGCCGTTATGGAAACACAACGGGTTACATGGAGCCTACTCCAGGTGCGCAAAACACCACCGCCTATCCCGAACTGACACGATGTCAAACTCCTGAGTTCAGCGAGAAAGGCGGACTGAAACACGGAAATGTAAACCTACAATTGAGTTGTGCAACGGCTGGTGCTACCATACGTTACACCACCGATGGTAGTGAGCCTACCAAAGAGAGCAACATTTACAACTCTGCCATAAACATATACGGCAATACCAGTGTGCGTGCGAAAGCCTTCGCCAATAATATGTTACCAAGTGAGATCGCTACTCACTCGTATATTTATGCCGACAATGACCACAATGGTTGTGGAGGCGTTACCATTCCTGTGGTTTCCCTCACCGTGGAAGACCGTTATTTCAACGACAACACCATTGGTATGTATGTTACAGGATCAAATGGTTCTACTGGTGACAAAACTTGTACGATGATGCGGGCCAACTACAACAACGACTGGTCTCGTCCTGTCAATTTCGAATACTTCGTTAATGGACAACAAGTACTGTCTCAAGAGTTGGAAGCTGCCATTGAAGGTGGTTGTTCAAGAACATACACAGTAAGATCACTTTCACTAAAAGCTTCAAAAAAGACAGGTAAAAATCTTGTCAATTACCGCTTCTTCGGCACTAAACCCGACCTCTACACACAAACCATTTATTTAAGAAATGGTGGTCAAGGTGCTGATGCCGGTATGGGCATGTGGGGTGGCTTCGACTTTGGCGGCGGAGAAGGTGGTATGTTTGGCCCTGGTCAAGGTGGATTTAACCAAGGTGGACAACAAGGTGGTCAACAAGGTGGTCAACAAACTGGTCAACAAACTGGTCAAAAGAGCGACAAAGTAAAGTTCAGAGACGCCCTAATGCAAGCTTACTGCACCAATATGAACATCGACTATCAAGCCTATCAACCTGTAGCCTATTACCTCAATGGAGAATACTTGGGTTTGATGGCATTGATGGAGCGTACCAATGCAAGCTACGTAAAAGCAAACCATGGTGTCGATGAAGAAGATTTGGATTTGATTACACTTTCAGACCAAAAAGGTATCGGTGTTTCAAAAGGAACCCTCGATGCCTACAACGAATTGGTTTCATACGTGGAGAGCAACGACAACACTTCTCATGAATTCTATGTAGGTGCCTGCAAGCGTATGGATATGGACGAATATCTAGAATACCAAGTATTCCAACAATTCATCTGCAATGCCGATTGGCCAGGTAACAATACAAAGATTTGGAGAGAAAGAAAAGACGGTTCTCGTTTCCGTTGGATTGTCTTCGATACGGATTATGGTTGCGGACACGATGGTGCATTGAACAGTGCAAGCGACATGATCACCTATTGTAGAGGAGAAGGTAAAACGAATTGGGGTAACCAACAAACATGGATGACCACCATATTCAAACATTTGAGCAACAACCCTGAATTCTCGAAACAGTTTACGACAAAATATCTTTGTCATTTGGCAACCACCTTCACAGAAAACCGCATCAGAGCCGTTTACGACAGCATTACAAGTCTTGTGGAGGCTGAATACTGTGCCGACATGAATAAATCAGCAAAAGAGGCTGCAAACACCATGTTGACTTTCTTATTGGAGAGACCAGCAAACATATTGCAACACCTTCAAACTTATGCGGGAACTGGAGCTGCAATCGATTTTGAATTGAGATCAAATGTTGCGGGTGCACACTTCACAATAAACGGAGAATCGGTAACCGGATTTAAAGGCAAATATTTAACTGAATTTGCAACCGACTTCATGGCCTACCCTCCTACTGGATACAAATTCGACCATTGGGAGATTCAAGGTCAGTTTAATGAGACAGGAAAGAAGGAAAACTGTTCAACAAACTTGCCTGGCGAGTTAAGCGGTTCGTTGACAAGCACATGTACTATAACTGCAGTATTCACACCGGGCAACTACGAATACACACTCACTATCAACGAGATGTGTGCAAGCAGTGACCAACAATCTGGCAATCCTGACGATTATGGCAAATATTCAGACTGGATTGAGGTCTACAACTACGGAAATGAGCCTATCGACTTGGCTGGTCTCTACTTCTCTAACAAGGCAACCGAATTGGATCTTAGTCCAATCGCCTACGGAAGCAAGTCAACCATCGTAGAAAGCAAACAACGCGTTTTAGTATGGGCGAACAGCGACCCTGTTGATGGTCCACTCTACCTCAACTTCAATATGAATGTTGACAAGTCGAAGACCATCTATTTGAGCAATGCTTCTGGCGAAATCATCTCATTAGCTTCATACGAACCGCACGAGACCAATGCATCATATGGTTACAAAACCGATAACACTGGTGATTGGGTACTATTTGATGTATGTAACAAAATCACGTCCACTCCGGGCAAGGCAAATGGTAGCATCACGTGTGGCGATGTAAGTTTAGTTGACACGCAAATTTCCGAGTCGCTGTCAATGTATCCAAACCCTGCTTCCAGCGAGGTGACAATCAGCGCCAAATCAATTATTACGAGCGTCCGCATCTGCGACATCAATGGTAGAACATTATTAGAAATTTCACCTAAGGAGAATGAAGTTCAAATCGATTTGAATGCAATCAGTCAAGGCGTTTACATCGTACGAATTGAATGCGAAGATGGCGTATTTAACGAGAAGTTGATTAAGCAATAAGCGAAACGAAATAAGAAGGCAAAGAGGATGTGTCGAAGGTGGCACATCCTCTTGTTTTTTTACACCTCGACAGGAGATCATCGGCAAAAGCAATGCAACGAAAAGAGGGCTGAATTTCCATTGCGGAATTCAGCCCTCTTATTTACTCACTAAAACATAGCGAACATCTATATTTTATTTAGACATAGAAAAAGTATATCTACCAAACTTACGAATACCTTCATACAATCTTTTCTCACGCAGATATCCAGCAAGACCAGAAGCATACATACAATCATCAACAATCTTGTCGTTTCCATTAAAATACAAATCGATATTTTTTTGTAGTTTATCTGAGAGAGTATCAAAGATGCTAAATGGTATAATGAATTGGAAGTTCTCACCTGTCAGTCTGAAATGATCCTCATCGACAACCTCAACACAATCTCGGTACTCACCCTTCTTCACATATTCATTCACCACACTATCGTATGGTTTGTTCACATCAACCTTCTCCCAATATGACAACACCCCATCTCGGCAGAAAAGGAATGAAGTTAGATTGCAATGACCAGCATTATCTGCCACTAATATATACGGGTAATTCATCAGTAGGAAAGCCGCCTCTTCATCTCTATTGTGTCCCTCAATAGGATATGATAGAGTCGGTAGTGATTTAGACAAGGATCGGATTTTTTTCTTTTTCCTTCTGTATGTAAAGACCACGCTCTCTTCATCAGGATCCTCTGCCGTCAGGATAGCAAAGCATTTTATGTTCTTTGCCCGTTCTCCGCCCAATACTTTAACAACACCTTGATTAGGTTTTTCCTCGGAGACTTTCTGTATGCTTTGTCCAACTCTGAACTTATCCAGAAGTGGCTTAGCAAGGTTAAGTTCCTCATCGGAGACATGAATCAGGTTCTCCCATCCATCGAATCCAGCCATCCGCGACATAAGGTGTTGGGCATTCATTAGCGTGAAGGAGAAGTCAGGTTCCTGATCAGGGTACTGAAAAGCACGGAAAGCAGCAGCTACATCATAGTACTTAGGTTGATAAGCATACACTTTTTCCACCTCGTTATAATAACGAGTTTTGTAATCTTTAAAAAGTAATTTGGATTGTGATTTGAAAAAATCTATAGATGAATTTGCCATAAATTTAACTCATTGCGCATTAAAGTCTTTATCGGATTATGTGGACCAGTAAACGTGTTGACAAAAACCTTAACACTGAATTAAACTTATGTTAATGATATGGTATGATGAAATCTTTGCACTGGTCGGCATGCATTACCACGATGCAAGTGCAAATATATGAATAAATAATTAGGTGACAAATTTTTGTTGAATCAGAATAGAAAACTCCAACATGTTGTTACCAACACGTTGGAGTTTAAGCTTGTGGAGATGCAGGGGTTCGAACCCTGGTCCAAACGAGGAAATCATAAGCTTTCTACATGCTTATTCTTGACTTCATTTTCGTACGATAGCAAGACCAAGACCACCAACTACCGTCTTATCCTCTAAAATTTCATCTTAGCAACGAGGCGTACTAAGACTATTCCTGATTTTTCTGCGCCTCCGATTCCGACCGCCTCAGGACTTAGCATCGGGGAAACGTCTTGTCTGAACACCCGTGTCCAGATTAAGCTTCAATCTACTATTATTCGATTAAGCAGCAAGAGCATAGTTATTCTCGCCAGTTAAATTTTTGGTCTCCAAAGATTATAGTGCTAGCCACCAGCGCACTGCATGCTTACCTACCACTTCTACCCGCTGTCAAATCCAGTCATCCCCATTCTGGTTTATACTGCATTGAGGCAAGTATCTCTTAACTCATCAACACTCTGCAAAACTATCCTATTTTTTCTTTCTATACAATAGCTTACTCGTTAAAAATTGTTGCCTTTTGCATAATTTTAACATACTACTTCATTTCTACTTTTGTCGCAACAACGTGAAGTGTCCGCTATACTCCCGATCTATCTCAGGTATGTGTATGTCATACCAATAATCGGTGGATGGCATCGGATGTCCTAAATAATAGCCATCCCAACCTTCATCTGTTCCAACTCCTCGATAGACTATTTTTCCAAACCGATCGAATATATAATAATAGGATCTTTCAAACATATCCAAATTGAGCACCTCCCATGTCTCTCGTCCTGCCACAAAATATTCTGGTATTATTATCTCTACCGTTGGCTTGAAGACAAACGTATCGGCACATCCTACTTCATCTTTCACGACAATATGATATTCCACTCCGATAATCGCATGCTCCAAGATGTCTGACGTTGTCTCTCCTGCGCCATAATTATAAATCAGATTTGTGGATGGGGACTCTACCTTCACCTGATACTGATCGTATGCAAGTTCCTCACAGGAGAGGATAACTGGATAAGGTTGCACATGCACCACACCACTTGCTTCACCCTCGCACGCGCCATTGATTACTTTCACATGATACTCCGTATCTGTCATCGGCTGTACCTCAAGTCGTTCTCCACCCGACACTGTTGTGTCTGCCGAACGCCATTCTATATTCGTATATTGATGTACTCCTTCCACTTTCAGCACTGATTTCTCTCCCTGACAAACGGATGGCGTCAATAGTTTCACTTCATTTGGTTGATCCACATGGATGAATAATTCATTCGAGAAGGTGTCTGGACAGGCTCCGCCTTCTGTTATCACCCGCACGTACAACGAGGTGTCCACCTGATCTATATGGAAATCATTGCCAATGCAATCTCCTTCTAAGCCTATTGTAGAATAAGAAGTCTCGCCATCCCTGCGCACTTGCAGATGAGGACAGGTTGTTAAATCTAGATCTGTTCCATAGGAGATGGATAAATCTAATGGTTCATTTGCACAGAGCGAATCTGTCGAAGCCTCCAATTGGATACTTAATCGTGGTACTATATCAACCACATATTGATTCGTATCATTCGGACAAACGCTTCCCTTGGTTATTAGTATATAGGTGGTCTTTTCCGTAATCATTTCAGTGAATGGATAAAGAGGCGGAGCATAGGATTCTCCATTTCTTGTTAAAATCCATCGATGCGAGAACCCAACACTTTCTTCTGGTGTTACCTCCATATATACCATTATCTCTGAATTCTCACACACCAAAGTAGGCATATCTCGCAAAGTGAACTCTATCTTAGGCTCCACATCAACAACAACAGGCTCGGACGTAACTGGTTCACACACCTCCAACGGATTGGCAATCACACGATAGGATGTTCGAACCTTCATTTGTCTTGTTTGCTCAGTGTTTGCACTTGTTTCGATGGTAGTGAAATCGGGGTCTTCATCTTCTTGCTTCTGCCATGTTAAATCTTTCGCATCCGTGGCAGTAGCAGAAATTGTGACATCGGTTCCCTCACAAACAAATGTTTCAGAGGCAGTCAATGACACAGTCGGACGTTTCTCCACCTTTACATCGAATGTGATGGAGGACTCCGGGCAAACCACACTCTTCACACTAAACTCATATTGAGCATCAGCAGTCAGATGATCGGTATAACTTCGATCGGCGGTCGTTAGGATTTCCGCACCTTTCTTCCATGCAAACGGACTGTTCAAGACGAGGGTTGGCAATGCTGTTAATGTCACCTCCCCGCCCTCACACACAAGGGTTGGAACATCAAAGTCGGATGGAGATATTGCACTCTTTCTCTCCACCCGCACGGTGATAGGATCAGAAACGGCTGGTTCGCACGTCTCTGTTGGATTGGCTATCACTCGATAAACAGCAGGGTCATTTATCTGCCATGTATGTGATACGACCGTACTGGTTTCGATAGTTGTAAAGTCAGAATCTTCCTCACCCATTCTCTGCCAAGTTAAATTCTTTGCATCAATTGAAGTGGCTGTAAAGGTAACATCACTTCCCTCACAGACGTATGTCTCCGTTGGGACAAGAGACACAATCGGACGTTTCTCCATCTTCACATCAAATGTGATGGAGGACTCTGGGCAGGCTGTACCCTTCACAGTAAACTCATACTGAGCATCTTCAGTCAGATGATCGACATAGTTTCGTTCGGTGGTGGTCAGGGTCTCAGTACCCTTCTTCCATGCAAACGGACTATTTATCTCTAAAGTAGGCAAAGTTGTCAGATGCACCTCTCCGTCTTCGCACACAAGGGTTGGCACGTCAAAGTCGGATGGACTCAATGTAGTTTGTTTCTCCACATTCACAGAGAGAAAATCGGATGTGTCGGAAGCACATTCGTACAATGAGTTGGCGATTACACGATATGTGGAAGATGCATTCATCTGCCAGGTCTGCTCGGTGGTCGTACTGGTTTCGACGGTAGTGAAATCAGTAGCACCTTCCTCTTTCTTCTGCCATGTAAAATCTTTTGCATCACTTGAAATAACAGTAAAGGTGACGTCACTCTTTTCACAGACAGTGGTCTCCGAAGCGGACAGCGACACCGACGGACGTTCTTTCACCTCTACCGTGAATGTTCTGGATGTATCAGGACAAGCTTTCCCATTCACATAGAACGTATATTGTGCAGTTGTTGTCAGACTATCCTCGAAGCCTAATTCTGATGTCAGTGGATTATTGTTTTTCATCCACACAAAATCAAACGGTCCTCCCGCCATCAAACCTGTAAATGCACCTATATGGAACTCTTCTCCTTTACATACAGAAGATGGCACATTGAAATAATATAGTGACAAATCATCAACTTTTCTCTCCACATTGACCCTCACTTCCAATTCGCCTTTTTTACAAATTGCATTATCCGTATAGTACTTATAGATAGTCAGTGGTTCTTGGGGAGTATCTTCCACTACCATCTGAGTACCCTGATTCACCCAAGGTAGTATATCCATGTTTTTTGTCCACACACCTTCCGATTCTGGATCTTTCTCGAAGATGATTTTATCTCCACGACAGATGGTGGTTGGACCCGAATAGGAAGGCAATGGAATTTTCTTTTCAGTATAGATAACCGCTGTATCGGAGTAGATATCATCACACCCCGGACTGGAAGGAATGCGTACTCGATAGAAGATGGTGTCTTTTGCTTCGGCCGTATAAGAAGATCCATTAGCCGATGGGATCTCAGTGAAGGAGGTTTCGCCCTTACGCATTTGTTCCCAAATCACACCACTCACATTTTGTTCGTTAAGGTTCAATGTGACATGATCTCCTTCACAACCCCATAACGAAGGGTATTCAAAAGAGAGTTTCACACCCTCCAATTTAACAACATCAAACGAATAGTGGACGGAAGGACACAAGTTTCCCTCAGCAACGAGTTCAAACGTAGCAGATTCTGTCAGGAGTATCTTGTCAGCCAATTCATTGTCAGTCAAAACAACTCCATTTTTCTTCCATACTGCCGATGTGTATGAACCAATCACATGAAGAAACACGTAGTCATCTGTATTCGGGCACAGAACCATTGGACTAGGATACTCAGTATAACGTATGGAATCCTCTGTCGATATAATCATATTCACTGGCAAAGAGGTGCAATTACCATCAGAAGCAGTAAGAGAGATAACCTTTCCAAGACCAACATCATCTATCACGTATGGCATAGTAGCAGGTTCTGAATTCACAAAAAATTCTGTTGGAGTACCATTCAAGACAACTGGTGTCAGAGTAAACTCACTACCTTCACACATAACTGTATCTTTTAGTGGTTTCAGAGTTATCAAAGGAATGATATTCAACTGATAAATAATGGAATCGGAAACACAACTCTCACTCGTAGCATAAAAGAGATATTGCATTGAATCAGCCGTGGTAGTTTTAAGGATATTGGGTTCCTCTGGTGTAGGGATAGAAGTCCATTCCGTTTCGTGCGGACTTTTCTCGAACCAATAGTAATGATCCACGATGGATGCTGGAGTCTTCTTCGCCTCGATGACCACCTCCACGAGAGGGCCTCCACACATGGTATTTTCTGTTGCGCCAAGAGGTGAGAACTTGGGTTTTTGGCAACCCCTACAACTGATAGTGACAGGCATTGTGATATAATACAATTCACAATAATCATCTGGATAACCGTTCGTTGCCACCTGTTGAGCCACAGCTTTAGTACGCGCCAAGACGGCCCTATACATAATGGAGCCACCAACCGAGTTATCATATTGAATAACTTTGCTGTCAGTATTCAAAGGAGTCCAATTGATTCCATCCGTAGAGGCTTGCCAAACATGAGAATAGGGTAATCTTGCCACATCCCATTCTTCCGAATAGAGGTGAATGGTATGCACCTCTGTAGGGTCACCACATTCAAAGATACCCTCATATTTCTTATCCTTATTGCCATCAATACCCACTTCAGCCTGAGGAACCTCATCCGCACAAACGACGAATTGGATATCATCCAAGGCAATCTTTGCTGGTTGATTTCCTTTATTCTCGCAATAGATTCTAACATGGACGACTTCATCGGTATATATTGAAACAGGCATATCAAAGCGAGTCCATTCGCCCAAAGTTACATTGTAAGGAATATCCATATAGGAAACCCCTCTCTCATCGTGAGCAGACAATGTCAAGGAAACATTATCCATCTCCAGTCCTTTTGCATTCACACTGACGATGTAGCTTTGGCATGGACACAAAGGAGTTGAGAACTTTTTATCCACAAGCAATATCTTGTCACCTACTGGTATGTTCACATACATGAAGGCATCATTCTCCTGCCCCGTAACACCCAATGTCTTATATTGTTCTGGATAGACCTTCGTTTCACCATCAGCAGAAAGGTGATAGATGGTAGAGTCTGGCGCACAAGTCACTGTATAATAAGCGCCCTCGCCAAAGTGTTCCTGCTGTCCTGGCACATATGGTTGAAAATTTGGGGAAACGACGTCGAGCGTACGCGTTTTCAGCGAGTCAATCGTACCGAAATCTTCCCTCCATATCTTTCTCAGTGAAGGACGGAAGTTACAATCATAAATTCTCGAATTGAGAGTAACAGGACTAGAAATTGAATAATAGATGCAACCATTGGCAGGGCCTCCGTTTGTACCGATGTAGAGGGCTTCTTTCTCTGCTTCCCCTGCGGAGAGACCTCCCGTTACAATCACCCGGTAAATATATTCACCCGTACCCCTACCTTCTTGGTAAATGGTGGTTTTCTCGATGCCACTGACATCCTCCAGGTTCTCCCAAGTATAACCATTATCGCCAGATTTCTGCCATAAGAAATAGACATAATCATAAATATCCAACCATGGAGTGATAACGTCGTTTACAACAGAATATCTCACAGCGGTCTTACAATGCATATTATCCTCTCCATACGTAGCATCCAAGGCTGTAAGCCTAGGAACCTCCAACTGATAGTCGTCGTCGCGATACAAAGAGATATCATCCAAAGCGAAGTCATTTCCAAGATAATCCTTCACGCAATAGTTCAACACCTGAAGTTCCAGTTCATCTCCTTCTTGTGCCACAAATTCCAAACTATATTCATTCCATACCTTTTGGTCATGAACATGTGTTCCATCGTTCGGATCATTAAACTCCCATAATGGAATGTTTCCCGTGGATTTCTGCGCCAAGACATCTCCATTCTGATTCACTATGCTTAGGGTAAGAACAGGCAAATCGATGACACTTATTGAATTCGATACAGCCGCTGCAAAAATAGAAAAACGATACTTCCGTTGTCCACACACTTCAAACTTCATCTTCTGACGGTAGATAGGTTCTCCATTTCCCGTCTTATCTACATTCACCACCAACATTCCTCCATTCGGATTCCCCGTATGATCTGCGCCTCCCGTAAAGTGTGCAGCAGAACCTATGTCACACTTCGCCTTACGATTGTATGCCCACCACGGACTATTCGTAATACCATACCATCCATCTGAAATAGGATGGCACTCATCAAACTGATGGCCAGGAACCGACATGGTTGGATCTGGGAAATCTCGAATGACTGAGTCCTCCACCACTCCAAAATCTTCACTCCAAACCAAGTTCCAATTCTGAGAATAGGCTGACATCATCGAGATGATCATCCACACGCAACTTATTATTGCCTTTTTCATAACACAAATTTATCCTTATTCACGATTTCCCACACGTTTCTCCCGTCACAACGTATTATATCCCCTCTCCCCAATCACAACCCAATGTACGACGTAGTTTTCAAAGGAAACTATAAGTGGTGTTTCTATAGGTGAGTTCCATAAATTCACCCTATAAACAACAGTTAACATAAAATGAGGACGGATGAACCATTCATCGATTGAAGTCCCCAAAGTCTATATCACATTCGACAAAATTAAGAAAAAAAACAATTCATACTTATATTCTTGTTGCATTTTAACACAAAACCCTTTTTTATACCGATTGGCACTCCTCTCTCGATACAGATTTCATTCAGTTTGAATCAAAAGTCCTCTTTTTTGAATTTTTATTCACGATATATTTTTCTATAATATGATAGTTTTGCCATAGAGAAATAGAAGACCATAAAATCTTATATTTCATTTTGCTCATAAAAAGACCGAACAATTTTGAATAGAAAACCATAAAATCTTACAGAACCACTTTCGATTATGAGAAAAACGGTTATTATAATAGCCTTTTTTAGCGCACTAACGGCTATTGCACAAACAAAACTGAACATCCATCAAAAGGATGGATCTATTGTTGAATATGAGGTTGCCAACATCGACAGTATCGTGTTCGCACCGAGATTGTCAGGCGACACCACCTTGTCATCTATCGAAACGGGTGATGTGAAGGTAACCAACTATGGCGGATGGTTTGAATCCGGTTTTGCAGAATGGAGTGCAGTAGAAGGTGCTGATAACTACCATGTATATTGCAAAAAAGCATCCACTCCCAATGATGCTTATCAGAAAATTGACCCGATGCTGATCCGCAAGTATCCGACAGGGATACGGGCGGACGTGCTCGGGCTGGAAGCTGGCGATTACAATCTGAAAATCATAGCCGTTGCCTCCGGAAAGGAGAAAGGCAACCCATCCATCGTCTCAATAAAAGCGAAAGCTTACAATCGTGAAGGCTACGCCCACTTCAACAACCAAGGTGTCGGCGCCTACAATGACAACGGAACACTCAAAGAGAATGCCGTCGTACTTTATGTAACGGAAGATACAAAAAAGAGCGTTTCCATGGAGGTTTTCACATCTTCCAATGGGACTACTCAGTGCACAGGAATCTCCAATATTCTAAAGGCGCTCCAGAAAGGATATGAGACAAGACCCATCTGCATCCGTTTGATCGGACAAATCACTGCGGATGGAATGACTGAATCGGGCGACACGAATAACCTTTTAGTGAAAGCATCCAATAGCTCAATGTCAATCAACAATGTAACCATTGAGGGGGTCGGCGAAGATGCCACCTGCCATGGATTCGGCATAAGAGCCATTCGTGCGCACAATCTAGAAGTTCGTAACCTTGCCATCATGCTCTTCGGCGATGATGGTATCGCATTCGAAAACAACAATAAGCATATATGGATTCATAACAACGACATCTTCTATGGCTCGGCAGGATCCGACGCCGATCAGGCAAAAGGAGACGGTTCAATCGACTTAAAAGACGACTCTCAATACATGACGATTGCCTACAACCACTTTTTCGATTCGGGCAAGATGTCTCTCTGCGGAATGAAAAAAGAGACAGGCCCCAACTATATCTCTTATCACCACAACTGGTTTGACCACTCCGACTCACGTCATCCACGCATACGAACCATGTCTGTTCACATATACAACAACTATTACGATGGCGTTTCAAAATATGGCGTGGGCGTAACGTATGGAGGAAGTGCCTTTGTCGAGGCCAACTACTTCCGAAATGTAGCTAAACCTATGCTCTCCTCTGGACAAGGAACGGATGCGAAGGGTGACGGCACCTTCTCTGGAGAAACAGGTGGAATCATCAAATCTTTCAATAACTATTTCACCGAGAAACCCAGCTCGTTTAGTTATATCACACAAAAAGAGAATGCTACTGACTTCGATGTTTATGAAGTCTCATCGCGAAACGAAACAGTTCCAGCCTCATACAAAACTGTTGCCGGAGGCACAAGCTATCATAATTTCGATACAGACAATTCTCTAATCTATAACTACACACCCACGGAACCCTCTCTCGTAAAAACAGATGTCACCACATCTGCAGGACGTATGAATGGAGGTGATTTTCATTGGGATTTCAACAATAGTGTAGATGACAAAAGCTACAGCCTCAACGAGGAGTTGATGAATGCCATCAAGAGTTACAAAACAAAACTCATATCCTGCTTCAGTGAATAAGGGACGGAGAAGTATAACTATTTCTGTTGTAAGTCTTCTTTCTTATCTTTGCTTTGATGTTCATCCATCCGAATCAATGGTCTTGGGCTTAAAGTGGAATCCGTTTCAGTCGTCTCCCGCTTTTTCCTTTTCAATGGAGACACGTAACCCGTAGTAATAACAACCTCTTCCAGTTCACCCTCATCTTTTAAAACAACGTCTAATTTAATACGAGAAGCAGACTTCTTATCTGGGTTCACCTTCACAACAGTATCTTTAAATCCCACTGCTGAAAATTCAAGTGTATCATTAAGGGTAACGTATATAGTATAATTCCCATCAAAATCTGTGGAAACTTCTCGTGTGGTTCCTTGAACCCTCACTTTCGCCAGATAGATAGGCTCACCTACGCTATCTTTAACCATTCCTGTTACTCGTATCGAATCTGATCGAATGGTCGTACAAACTCTACTAACAACACCAGTTAACATTTCGCAATCAGGATTATGCCAATAATACGTTTCAATAACCACCTCTGGAAGGGTATCTGCATTTGCCGACGAACTTCTTCCTTTCGATTGTACGCCTTCAGCCACAGCCATTGGTGCCCACGACAAGCCTGCCGACAAACCTGCCAGTACAATCTTCTTCCCCATGGATCTTCGTTTCAGCAACTCCCTTTCCAAGTATTCCAATTCCGCCTCACATCGCGGACAGGTACCACGACACTCCCCTTTGTAATGGCACTCCTCCACTACCAAGGGAATATCATTCTCAGACGCAATAGTCTGTCGAATCTGTTTCAGTATCTTGCATGTATCTTTCCCTCCGAACATAATCAATCGGCTTTGTTTCAAATGATTAAATGCTATTTGTCCTCCAACTCTATCAACCTATCAATTTCCTCTTTGCGATAGTGGATTATGATTGTTTTCCTTGTTTTTATCGGAGTCCCGTTCAGCCACTGGCACCGCCATCCATCCATTCTCTTTATGGTCTCTATGGCTGCCTCGTTGAATCGTTCATCATCAGATTTGACAATCTTAAAATCAGACAAGGAACGATCCACATTGATTCTAAACCGCACCTTTACCTTTACATCTTGGTTCATCTTTCCGACCATCGGATATACTTTGTTGAACAAGACATCCTGCTGCAAGTCTCTTTTTCCATCTTTGCTTCGATATTCGTCAATCTGAATCAACGGTTTGGGGGTCAAATACTTGCCATTCTCAGGCTCCCACAATCCTCTGACTCGGTTTGTTGCCGCTTCTAACGACAGTTGATAGTACACAGCACCCGGCATTACAATTTCATCATCCTTCATCACGATATCAAGTGTTGATGATTTAATCTTATCAACCCTTTTAACTACATCTTCACATCCCAGAGCGGAAATTTCCAAAACATCTCCTCTTTTGACATAGATACTATACTTACCGTCAAAATCCGTCATAACACCTTTCGTAGTTCCCCGAATCATCACCGACGCAAAAAATATAGGTTCTCCATAAGAATCCATCACCGTCCCCTTTATCAAAATTGTCCGTCCATCATTTTGTGTCGTATCTTGTTGGGTGGAGACTTCGCTCACCTGTATATTTTCAGCCGCAGCTATTGGGGTCCAACTTAGTCCAGCTGACAAACCTGCCAACACAAGTTTTTTACCCATAGCTCTGCGCTTCATCAGTTCTCTTTCCAAATATTCCAATTCTGCCTCACATCGCGGACAAGTGCCTCGACACTCCCCTTTGTAATGGCACTCCTCCACCACCAAGGGAATATCATTTTCAGATGCAATATTATGACGAATCTGTTTGAGTATTTTGCATTTCTCTTTTCCTCTGAACATATACAGTCTTTTTGAATTTACACGATAAAGCTAACCATTGTATTATTTTCCATCCTTTTGTTTGGACAACATCTGCAGTTCTTCTTTCCGATAAACAAATTTCACCATCTTTCTTGTTGCAATAGGTTTCCCATTCACCTTTCGACACTGCCAGCCATCCATTCGCTTTATGGTCTCTATAGCAGCTTCGTCGAATCGTTTATCATTAGAACTGACAGTTCTAAAAGAGATGGATTGATCCGCATTGATAACAAACCAAACTTCCACCTTCACATCTTCTTTTATCTCTTCTACTCTCGGATAAACTTTATGGTATTGTATATCCTGTTCCAAGTTTCTCGTACCATCTTCACTTCGGTATATTTCCCCTATCCAATAAACAATTTTAACTGACCTTCTTGTTTTCACCGGCTTCCCGTTTACCCTACGACATAGCCAACGATCATTCATTCTCTTTATGGTCTCTATGGCTGCATCATTGAATCGTTCATCATTAGAACTGACAATCTTAAAATCGGACAAGGATTGATCCGCATTAACAACAAATCGTACCTTCACCTCCACATTTTCTTTTATTTCTTCCACCTTCGGATAAACTTTATGGTATTGAATATCCTTCTCCAAATTTCTAAACCACTCACTACTTCTGTATTTGTTTTCACCATCAGAAATCAATGCTTTAGGAGTCGGTCGTCCATCGTATCTAATATATTTCTTCCAATAATCATAATAATCATATTCCTGATCATATTCCCAAAACAATGAATCAATTGGAGTCTCTCTTGGCCTAAGCATTCCTGTCCCTGACGTTACTACTATTTCCAAATCATCACTCACCTCCGTAAGGACAATCCTTAGATAACTACTTTTTATTTTTTTTATTACTTCGTAATAACCGATCGAAGAGACCCGTAACACATCATTACGTCTAACTTTCAGACTAAAATTTCCATCAAAATCCGTAGCTACACCTTTCGTAGTTCCCTGAATCAATACTGCTGCACCACGTATTGGCTTTCCCTCAGAATCTACCACCGTCCCCTTTATCAAAATTGTCCGTCCATCATTTTGTGTCGTATCTTGTTGAGTGGAGACTTCGCTCACCTGTATGTTTTCATCGGCCACCATTGGGGTCCAACTTAGTCCTGCTGACAAACCCGCCAACACAATCTTCTTCCCCATGGATCTTCGTTTCAGCAACTCCCTTTCCAAGTATTCCAATTCTGCCTCACATCGCGGACAGGTGCCTCGGCACTCCCCTTTGTAATGGCACTCCTCCACCACCAAGGGAATATCATTCTCAGATGCAATATTCTGTCGTATCTGTTTGAGTATTTTGCATGTTTCTTTTCCTCTGAACATAATCAATCGGTTTTGTTTCAAATGATTAAATGCTATTTATCCTCCAACTCCACGATCCTCATAAGCTCCTCTTTGGTATAGCTGATTGTGACGGTCTTCTTTGTTTTGACGATTCTTCCGTTTCTCTTTCGGCATTGCCAGCCGTCCATTCGTTTTAATGTCTCCATTGCAGCTTCATTAAACCTCTCATCATCGGTACTTAAAATCTTAAAATCAGACAAAGAATGATTCTCGTTGATTATAAACTGCACCTTTACCTTCACCTCTTGTCCCATCTCCTTGACTATCGGATAGGCTTTGTTGAACAAGATGTCCTGTTGTAAATCTCTTTTTCCATCTTTGCTTCGATACTCATCCGTCTGAATCAAAGGTCTTGGTTTCAAATCAGCTCCATTTTGGGGGACTTTCAATCCCCTAACTCGTTTTGTTCCCTCATCTAACGTTGGAGAAGCACTACACATCACAACAAAGCCTTCCACCAGTTCATCTTCTAAAACAATATCAAGTTTAAGTCTTTGTTCCTTTTTCTTCGAATTCGCTTTCACCTTCACAACTTCTGTTTTATAACCAAAATATGAGAATTCAAGGACATCATCAGGGTTCACATCTATCGAATAATTTCCTTTCCGATCAGCCAAGACTCCTCGTTGGGTTCCTCTAATCGACACAACCGCATCCCAAAGCGGTTCTCCAGAAGAATCCTTAATCTTGCCTGTCACTTGTATCGGGTATTCTTTCCTTGGCTCATAGGAAATACTACTTGTACCATCCATCTTTTTTGGGAATGCATCATCTAAACCCACACTGACAACAACAGAAACAGGAAATTGTTCACTAAGCAAAGTATCAGACTCAACTGTCGCATTCGATACATTTTCTGCCGCTATCATAGACGACCATGACAAGCCTGCCGACAGACCTGCCAGTACAATCTTCTTCCCCATGGATCTTCGATTCATCAACTCCTTTTCCAGGTAATGCAACTCCGCCTCACAGCGCGGACAGGTGCCTCGACACTCCCCTTTGTAATGGCACTCCTCCACCACCAAGGGAATATCATTCTCAGATGCAATATTCTGTCGGATCTGTTTGAGTATCTTGCATTTCTCTTTTCCTCTGAACATATATAGTTTTTTTAGAATTTACACGATAAAGATAACCTTTGAATTATTTCTCATCCTTTTGTTTGGACAACATCTGTAGTTCCTCTTTTCGATAAACAATTTTGATTGTCTTTTTTGTCTCCACAGGTTTCCCCTTCACCTTTCGACACTGCCAGCCATCCATTCGCTTTATGGTCTCCATGGCTGCTTCGTTGAATCGTTTATCATTAGAACTGACAATCTTAAATTCGAACAAGGATGCATCCGCATTGATAACAAGCCTAACTTCCACCTCCACATCCTCTTTTATCTCTTCTACTTTCGGATAAACCTTATGGTATTGTATATCCTGATCCAAGTTTCTCTTACCATCTTTACTTCGGTATTCTTCATCACAAAAAATCAAGGAAGGCAAGTGCGACCTTTTATTGTTATCAAATTCTCCAAACAGTGTGTCAATTGACGTTTTACCAACATAGCCAGATGTCACTACAATGACCTCACTCGGAAATTCTTCAGGCTTCATCATAACATCAAATCTTTTTGATTTAATTTCATCAACACATCTAACCACTTTTTCATATCCAACAAAGGAAAATTCCAAAATATCTCCTCTTTTGACATAGATACTATACTTGCCGTCAAAATCCGCAACAACACTTTTCGTAGTTCCTTGAATCATCACCGTCGCACCATATATAGGTCCCTCAGAATCTTCAATCGTTCCCTTTATCAGAATTGTTCTTTCATCATTTTGTGTCGTATCCTGTTGAGTGGTGACTTCGCTCACCTGTATATTTTCAGCCGCTGCCATTGGGGTCCAACTTAGTCCTGCTGACAAACCCGCCAACACAAGTTTTTTACCCATAGATCTTCGCTTCATCAGCTCCTTTTCCAGATATTCCAACTCCGCCTCGCAGCGTGGACAGGTACCTCGACACTCCCCTTTGTAATGGCACTCCTCCACCACCAAGGGAATATCATTCTCAGATGCAATATTCTGTCGGATCTGTTTAAGTATTTTACATGTTTCTTTTCCTCTGAACATAATCAATCGGTTTTGTTTCTAATGATTAAAAACTACTTATCCTCCTGCCCCATGACTCTCATAAGTTCCTCTTTGGTATAGCGGATTGTGACGGTCTTCTTTGTTTTCACAGATTCCCATTTCACCTGCCGACATCGCCATCCGTCCATTCGCTTTATTGTCTCTATCGCAGCTTCATTAAATCGTTCATCATCACTTCTTAAAATTTTAAAATCAGACAAAGAGTGATCCTCGTTGATACTAAACTGCACCTTTACCTTCACCTCTTGTCCCATCTCTTTGACTATCGGATAGGCTTTGTTGAGCAAGATGTCCTGTTGTAAATTTTTTCCATCTTTGCTTCGATACTCATCCGTCTGAATCAAAGGTCTAGGGTTCAAATGGGCGCCATTTTCTGGCACCTTTAGCCCCCTGACTTGTTTTGTCATTTCTTCTAACGTCGAAGATTCATCCCACGCCACCTCTCCAATCATCTCATCATTATCTACTAAAACAATATTAAATTCAAGTGTTTGATACTTTTCCTTCGAGTTCGGATTCGTTCTCACTTTCACAAATCCTGTTTTATAACCTATACATGAGAATTCAAGGACATCATCAGGGTTAACATATATAGTATATTTCCCCTCAATATCTGTAGGAACTCCACGCATGGTTCCACTAACCATCACGGCCGTTCCATAGAGAGGCTCATCATTGGAATCTGTAACCTTTCCTGTGATTTTTATTGGATATATGCCAAATCCACTAACAGAATCTGGCAACATTTCTGTAGCAGCAGGCTTAGGGTATTCTTCACTGGACAAAGTATCCTGTCTTATCGTAGCATTCGATTGTGCCTCTTCAGCCGCCACCATTGGGGTCCACGACAAACCCGCCGATAGACCTGCCAACACGATTTTCTTTCCCATGGATCTTCGTTTCAGCAACTCCTTTTCCAAATATTCCAACTCCGCCTCACAGCGTGGACAGGTACCTCGACACTCCCCTTTGTAATGGCACTCCTCCACTACCAAGGGAATATCATTCTCAGATGCAATATTCTGTCGTATCTGTTTAAGTATTTTACATGTTTCTTTTCCTCTGAACATAATCCAATCGGTGTTGTTTCAATGATTAAAAACTACTTCTCCTCCTGCTCCATGACTCTCATAAGTTCCTCTTTGGTATAGTGGACTATGACGGTCTTCTTTGTTTTCACCAATTTCCCGTTCACTTCTCGACAATACCATCGCCATCCATCCATTCGTTTTATTGTCTCCATTGCAGCTTCATTAAATCGCTCATCATCGGTACTAACAACCCTAAAATCTGACAAAGAGCCATCCACGCCAATCACAAACCGCACTTTTACTTTCACCTCTTGATTCATCTCTTTAACCATCGGATAGACTTTGTCCTGTAGTATGATGTTTTTTCTCAAACCTTTGTTGTGATATTCATCCAACCGAATCAATGGTCTTGGCATCAACTCGGCACCATTTTCTGGCACTTTCAATCCTCTGACCCGTTCTGTTGCTTCTTCTAACGTCACCTCTCGTATGTTCCCCACCTCAACAATAACATTATCATCCAATTCCGTGTCATCTTGCATTTTCACATCTAATCTTATAGCTTTATCAACTCTTCTCTCCACTTTTTTATATCCAAGACCTGAAAATTCAAGTACTTCATCAGGGTTAACATATATAGTATATTTCCCCTCATAATCTGTCGGAACTCCACGTGTTGTTCCTTTAACAATTACGGCCACTGCATAGGCAGGCTCACCATTGGAATCTGTAACCTTTCCTGTGATTTTTATTGGATATATGCCAAATCCACTAACAGAATCTGACAACATTTCTGTAGCAGCAGGCTTAGGGTATTCCTCACTGGACAAAGTATCTTGTTTTATCGTAGCATTCGATTGTGCCTCTTCAGCCGCCACCATTGGGGTCCACGACAGACCCGCTGACAGACCTGCCAACACGATTTTCTTTCCCATGGATCTTCGTTTCAGCAACTCCTTTTCCAAATATTCCAATTCTGCCTCGCAGCGTGGACAGGTGCCTCGACACTCCCCTTTGTAATGGCACTCCACCACCACCAAGGGAATATCATTCTCAGATGCAATATTCTGTCGTATCTGTTTGAGTATTTTGCATGTCTCTTTTCCTCTGAACATAAATCTATCGGTGTTGTTTCAATCGCCAAATGTAATAAATTAAAGGCAATAAAAAAAGAGGATGCGCTCATTTGATTGAGCGCACCCTCCTTCAACTTATGAAAACAATTTATTTTGCGAAGCTAACAGCTCTTGTCTCGCGGATAACTGTGATCTTCACCTGACCAGGATAAGTCATCTCATCCTGAATCTTCTTAGCTATATCGTAAGACAATGTTTCGATCTCTTTATCGTCAATCTTATCAGCACCCACAATCACACGAAGTTCACGACCAGCTTGGATAGCATAGGTCTTCACAACACCAGGATAAGAGAGTGCCAATTTCTCCAAATCATTCAAACGTTTGATGTAAGCCTCAACGATTTCACGACGTGCACCAGGACGTGCACCTGAAATGGCATCACAAGCCTGAACGATAGGAGACAACAAGCTATCCATTTCAATCTCATCGTGGTGAGCACCGATAGCGTTGCAAATCTCTGGTTTCTCCTTGTATTTCTCAGCCAGTTTCATACCCAAGATTGCGTGTGGCAATTCTGGTTCATCATCAGGCACTTTACCAATATCGTGTAGTAATCCGGCACGTTTAGCTTTCTTAGCGTTCAAACCTAACTCAGAAGCCATGATAGCACAAAGATTGGCTGTTTCACGCGCATGTTGCAACAAGTTTTGACCGTAAGAAGAACGATATTTCATCTTTCCAATCAAACGGATCAAATCAGGGTGAAGACCGTGGATACCAAGGTCGATTGTAGTACGTTTACCTGTTTCAACGATTTCGTCCTCCACTTGTTTCTTCACTTTAGCAACCACCTCTTCAATACGAGCAGGGTGGATACGACCATCTGTCACCAACTGGTGCAATGCCAAACGAGCGATCTCACGACGTACTGGGTCGAATGCAGAAAGAACGATAGCCTCTGGAGTATCATCTACAATGATCTCCACACCGGTTGCAGCCTCAAGGGCACGGATGTTACGACCTTCACGACCGATGATACGACCCTTTATTTCGTCAGAATCAATATTGAATACAGTAACAGAGTTTTCGATAGCAGCCTCAGTTGCCACACGTTGAATGGTTTGAACCACAATACGTTTAGCCTCTTTGTTGGCTGTCATCTTAGCCTCTTCCATTATTTCGTTGACGTATGACATAGCATCCGTCTTAGCCTCTTCCTTAAGTGATTCAATCAAACTGGCCTTAGCCTCCTGAGCCGACAATCCAGAGATAGCCTCCAGACGCTCATTCGCCATACGGTTCAATTTCTCCAACTCCTGTTTGCGAGAGTTGACCACATCCAACTGATTGTTTAGATTTTCCTTCGTGTTTTCATTCTCTGCACGACCTCGTTGTACCTCAGACTGCAGCTGGTTCAATTGCATCTCTCTTTGCTTCAATTTTGACTCAAATTGTTGCATTTTAGCGTTACGTTGATTACACTGAACCTCATACTCGTTTTTCAAGTTCAAATATTTTTCTTTCACCTCCAACATTTTATTCTCACGGAGGACTTTTGCTTCAGCTTCAGCTTCCTTTAATATATTGCTTGTTCGAGACTTTAGCATCGTATTCATCACAATCCAAGTCACCAATCCGCCAACCAAGAAAGCTGCTATAATATAAACAACTGTCATAAAAAATTTAATTAAAATATATAAAAAAACGCATCCCTCTTCGAGCCATACGAAGACGAAATGCGGGAATTTTCAACATGTGTGCGTTAAGAATTTCAATTCAAATGTTGGTCAATATCCTTTTCCAATTGTTCCAACCGTTGCTTCAATTCTTCATTAGCGGCTTCTGCCATTTTATAGCGAACGCCTAAGTCTAATGCGACGAACTTCAAATATGTTTCAACTCTAAAATTATTTTGCGTTGCAGAAAAGACTTTCGCATATTTATCATACGAAAGCTCTATCAACTTTGCCGTCTCACGGAAATATTGCTCATCACTACGTTTAATAGGAACCTTCAGTGTTTCTCCAAGGACCTTCAACGTGATATAGAAATATTCATCCTCACCCGGCATATTATTCATTTAAAAGTGAAATACATTTCTCTACCTCCCGCTCCAATTTCAACATCCGATTGCGCATCTGTCTAGCCTCTTCAGCAGTAACTTGTGTTGCTTTCACACACGTTAAATCAGACAACTCTTTGCGACAATCCTGCAACTCCTTCTGCGCTTCAGAAAGATTCTGCTCTAAAAGCATCACTTTCTTAGTTAGCTCGAGATTTCGTGCCCTCAATCCATCGACTTCCACCAACAGATGATGGACCTTTGTCTCAATTCTTTTTTCTAAGCTATCCACGCTATCCAAAGTAGCCATTTTATAAAAATCTACGCAAAAGTAACATTCTACATTGAAATATGAAAGTATTTTGAAAATTAAATTTAGATAGATTCGAAAAATTAACGGTTCATAATCTTTTTTTTCTTAATTTTGGGTGTTGTTTTTGTTGATACGGTGAGTTATAGGCCTCACCCATAGTTTCCTATACGTAGCATTGAATTCGACCTCTGAAATATTTAAATTCTTAAAACCTCATTACAAATGGGCTATTCTCTCACCTCTATTGGTCGGAATGGAAGTGTGTGCCGAATTGTCTCAGCCTTATCTAATGTCTAAAATCGTCAACGACGGTGTTCTCCGTAGTCAGTACGATATCATCCTCCCCATAGCTTTACAGATGTTGATCATCACCATCATCGGTATGATTGGTGGCGTTCTCTCTATATTTGCTGCGGGTCACGTCTCCTACAACTTCGGAGCGGACATGCGACAAGAACTCTTCGAAAGAGTCTCTCACTACTCTTTTCACAACATCGACAAACTACAGACGGGTTCCCTCATCACTCGCATCACAAGCGATGTCTACAAGGTGCAAAGCGTTATTCAGTCCTCCATGCGACTGCTCTTTCGCTCTCCTTTCTTGTTCGTGGGCTCCGTCGTCATGGTACTTTCCATCAGCAAAACACTCTCCTCTGTTCTGCTGATTATTCTTCCTATCTTGCTGGGTGCAGTCTACATCATCGTCAGAAAGGCTTACCCCATCTTTATGAAGATTCAAGGCAAGACCGACCGACTCAACACAGTCATTCAAGAGTCGCTCGCCGGCATACGCGTCGTAAAAGCTTACACGCAGGAGGAGAAAGAACAACAACGATTCCGTGAAGCCAACGACGACCTGATTGAAAGCAATCTGAGAGTAAGTAAACTGATTGTTCTGCTCGGTCCCATCATGTCCCTCATCCTCAACATCGGTATCGCCATAGTTGTCTATCTAGGTGCCAGACTAATCGATAGCGGCGACCCCATCCATGTGGGTGAAATCATGGCCATCACCAACTACCTGACTCAAATCCTTATGTCGCTGATGATGGCGCAACGAATCATCATGTCCATCACAGAAGCAAAAGCCTCCATGATGCGCATCAACGAGGTGATCGCTGTCTCTGACAATCAGGAGAGCAATACGCAATCAAAAGCATCCTCCTCTCACGACGATTCGTGCATTCGCTTCGAGAACGTCTATTTCAGTTACAATGAGACAAAAGAGGAACAGTCTGATAATTATGTTCTGAAAGGAATCTCCTTCTCCATCAAAGAGGGCGAAACCATCGGTATCGTCGGTGGAACAGGTTCAGGTAAAAGTACCTTGGCACAGTTGATCATGCGATGCTACAGCCCTTGCGAAGGACACATCTACCTAAAAGGCAAACCTATCAACGAATATGCGTCTGAAGATCTTCATCAAATAGTGAGATTAGCCATGCAAAACATACAACTCTTCTCTGGCACCATCGCGGAGAACCTGCGCTGGGGCAAGCCCGACGCCACCGAGGAGGAGATGCGGAATGCATGCGAAATTGCACAAATCGACGATTTCATCGAGAGTTTGGACAATGGTTACAACCATATCATCCAACAAGGAGGTGTCAATTTCTCTGGCGGACAAAAGCAGCGCATCTCTTTAGCGCGCACATTAATCGGACACCCAGAGATCTTGGTTTTGGACGATTGCCTCAACGCCATCGATCTAAAAACAGAAGTGCGTCTCAACCGAGCCTTACGAGAGATTGACTGCACCAAAATCATTGTCTCACAACGAATCAGCACCATAAAAGATGCCGACCGCATCCTCCTATTGGAAAATGGGGTCATCATTGGTGAGGGAACTCATGACGAACTACTAAAAAGCAATACTGTTTATCAGGAGATTTGTTATTCTCAATTAGAATAGTTTATGCAGAAAGGATTAACAGCAAACGGAGGACAAAAAAGGATGGCTGCCATGGGTAGTACCGTGGAAAAGGCCAACGACGTGAAGGGCACCACACGTCGCCTACTCTCCTATTGGGGTGAGTACAAGTCCATGCTGTGTCTTATCGTATTCCTTTCTCTGCTTGGTGTCGGATGTTCGCTCTTGGGTCCATACATCTTAGGTCTCGCCATCGACCAATGCGTCACAGAAACAGTTTCATCTGGCGTACTTGACATCAGCAAGATAACAAAATTGCTACTACTCTTCTTCGGGGTTCACCTCTTCTCTGCCTTCTGCGTATGGTTTCAAGAATATGGTATGATGTACACCACCCAGAAGATTGTCAAAAAGATGCGTGAAGAGATGATTCTGAAACTACAATCTCTCAGTATCCGCTACTACGACAACCACCTCAGAGGCACGCTGATGAGTTACTTCACCAACGACATAGAACTGATCAAAGAGGCGATGGGCAACTCCCTTATTCAACTCATCACCAGTGTGCTGACACTTATAGGCTCCATTGTACTCATGGCTAAACTCAGTCTGCAACTGATGTTAGTCACCTGCATCACCGTTCCACTCACCATTCTTCTAAGCAAATTTGTCATGAAGAGAACCCGCAACTACTTTTCGAAACAACAAGTGGCTTTGGGAAATCTGAACGGCATGGTGGAAGAGTCCGTATCGGGCATGAAGGTGATTCAAACCTTCGGACAAGAGAAGCAACAGTTGGAGAAGTTCAAGATGCTCAACCAAGAGGTGAAAGAGACGGGCGTACGAGCACAGATATACAGCGGAATTCTAATGCCTCTCATGAGGGTGTTGGACAACTGCAGTTATATCTTCGTCACCTTGGTAGGCGCCTTGTTAGCCTACAGAGGCAGTATCACGATAGGTACTATCCAATCCTTCCTGCTCTACACAAAGAATTTCCAACGGCCCATCAATGCCATTGCCACCCAGCTCAACTCCATTCAATCTGCCATAGCGGGAGCAGAAAGAATCTTTGCATTGCTGGATGAACAACCAGAGGTGACGGACAAGCAGGAGACGATTCATCTTTCTGATGTAAAGGGAAAAATCGAGTTCGACAACATACACTTCGGTTATACAGAAAACCGTCCTGTACTGAAAGGAATCACATTCAATGCCATGCCCGACGAGGTAGTGGCCATTGTAGGCACGACGGGTGCTGGGAAGACCACCATCATCAACCTTCTCACTCGTTTCTATGACCTTCAGGAGGGACATATCCGCATTGATGGAGTAGATATACGAGACTTGACACAGAAAGAGTTGAGAGAGAATATCGGCATTGTGCTACAAGACCCTTACCTCTTCTCCGAAAGCATTCAGTATAACATCGGATATGGCAAGAACGGCTATACAGAGTCGGAGGTTGTCGAAGCGGCCCATGCCGCCAACTGCGAGAGTTTCATCCGACAACTACCTTTACAATACGACCAGCCTATCATGGAGCAAGGAGGAGGTATCAGCCACGGACAGAAGCAACTATTAACCATTGCTCGTGCCATTCTCTCCAATGCCCCTATTTTAGTGCTAGATGAGGCCACAAGCAACATCGACACAAGAACTGAAATACTGATTCAGCAAGCCATACAACGGTTATCCGTAGGCAAGACCTGTATCGTTATTGCCCACCGACTCAGTACGATTAAAAACGCAGATAAGATCATCGTCATCGACGATGGCAAAATAGTAGAGTGTGGCAAGCACCAAGAGTTGCTAGACAAGCAAGGGGCTTATCATCAGATTTATCACAGTCAATTTTCTTCATAATCACCATATAATCTAAAGGAAAATGGGAAGTACATTTCAATGGAAAAAGGAGCTACGCCGCATAGGTGTCATCATCATAGCAGCCCTACTCATGGCTGCCAATATTAGAACGCTCGTACATACAGGAGGGCTCTACCCTGGAGGAGCTACCGGACTCACCATCCTCATACTACGTATCGGAGAGTCGTTCTTTGGCATTCACTTGCACTACACCTTCATCAACATCATTTTAAATGCAATACCCATCTACATTGGGTTCCGATTCATTGGACGTAAATTCACCATCTATTCCTGTCTGATGATCTTGCTCACAGGTGTTTTCACGGATTTAATTCCCTCCTACCCCATTACAGAAGATATTCTACTCATCTCCATCTTCGGAGGTATCATCAATGGTCTTGCCATCTGTCTATGTCTTTTGGTTGATGCCACATCTGGAGGAACCGACTTCATCGCCATCTACATGTCGGAGAAAAAGCACCGTGATTCTTGGAATATCTCATTAGCAATCAATATCGTCATACTGCTTGCCGCCGGACTCCTTTTCGGATGGGATAAGGCGCTCTATTCCATCATCTTCCAGTATGTATCCACCCAGATACTACACGCACTGCACAAGCGCTATCAGAAGGAGACACTACTCATCACCACCACGCACCCCGACACGGTATGCGACGTCATCGCACAACAGAGCAACCACGGAGCGACCATCATGGAGAGTGAAGGATCCACACACAACAAGAACTTCCTCGTCTACTCCGTAGTTTCAAGAGAGGAATACATAAAGATTATCCACGGCGTTCAAAAGGCAGACCCAGACGCCTTTATCAACACCATCAACACGGACAAACTGATGGGCAAATTCTATCAACGGAACTACAAAGACTAATCATGACTAACGATCTGATTGCCATAGTCGATCATCGATGCAGTCTGAACATTCAGAAGCAACTACTCAACTATGTCGGGGAGGTCTTTCCTTTTCGCTCCGAAGGAATCACTTATGAATCGATTTCCTCACATCCTGACATCTTTCTATACCAAGACGAGCAACACCTAATTGTGGCTCCCAATGCGCCACAGGAGCTATTCGAGCTACTCGATCGGAATAATATATCCTACAAAATCGGACATTCTGTCATTGGTGCACTTTTGTCAGACTCCTGTTTCTACAACTGCGTATCCACCACCGATGCATTTTTTCACAAAGAGGGATTCACCGACCCAATGATTCAAAGCCTCAACAAGGAGAAACGATTCATCGTCCTACCCCAATCCTATACACGATGTTCAATGCTTCCCCTATCAGACCATGCCATCATCACATCCGATGCAGGCATTCATAAGGTGTTGCAAAGAGAACAAATCTCCTCGTTCCTATTCTCTCCAGAAGAGATTCGCATAGCCATTCATCGCAATGGTTTCTTAGGTGGCACCTGTGGCATAAGCAACGGCAAGATCTTCTTTTTAGGCAATCCCCTTCGACATAAAGATGGACGAGGGCTCTGCCAATTCATCGAGGCAGCAGGACTGGAGGTTATTTCACTGAGTGATGAGACATTGTACGATGGCGGAGGTATCTTTTTCCTACATCAATAAGCGTTATAATATGTTGGTCACGCAAACCCAAATGTGGACAAAATGGCAGGGAAAGCCAGTTTGGCATGTTTTATGATGTACCCTAAACGAGCAGTCCAGCATTTTGCTACTGAACACGACTCATATTAATAATATTAATTGTTTAATTTTATTTTTAGGAGGACTCGTTATGAAAGGTTCAGATGTAAAAAAAGAGAAGAAAGTGAAAAAAACAGGACATCACATTCCCGCTTATTTGAGGAATGAAAGTGCAGAACATGAAATTTCACAAACTGCTTCACGGAAAAAATAATCCTTTTTCCTATCCTTTACAGGTCAACAACTTAGCTGACCAAACAAAAAAAAATAATCTTTTGCTGTAAAACAAAAGATTATTTTTTTATCCGTAGTATAATAGAATCGTTTATCCTACCTGAGAACCATTAGCAACTTGCTTAGAAGGTGAAATCACCACTAAGTTACCATCACTATTAACAGCAGACATAATCATACCTTGGCTCTCCAAGCCCATCATCTTACGAGTAGGGAAATTAGCCACGAAGCAAACCTGTTTGCCTACCAATTCAGCAGGATCAGGATATGATTTTGCGATTCCAGAAAGAATGGTTCGTCCACCTAAACCATCATCAATCTTAAATTGAAGCAGTTTATCTGATTTCTTCACCTTTTGGCACTCCAACACCGTTCCAACACGGATATCCAACTTAGCGAAGTCATCGATCGTACTCTCTCCGTTGATTGGTTCAGGTTGCCAGTTATTCTTTTCATTCTCTTTCTTATTGTTCTCCAAACGTTGAATCTGAGCTTCGATGGCATCATCTTCAATCTTTTCGAAGAGCAACTCTGGTGTACCCAACTCAGCACCGGTCTTTAACAAATCGATTCTACCCAATTGGTTCCACTCAAAAGATTGCATGTTCAACATCTTACGAAGTTTCTCTGAGGAGAAAGGTAAGAATGGTTCAAATGCAATGGCCAAATTGGCAGCGATTTGCAAACTCAAATGGAGGATAGAAGATGTACGCTCCATATCAGTCTTCGACAATTTCCAAGGTTCCGTATCAGCCAAATACTTGTTACCAATACGAGCCAAGTTCATGGCCTCTTTTTGAGCATCACGGAACTTGAAGTTATCCAACAACGACTCAAGTTTTTCCTTCACGTCGGCAAACTCCTTCAAAGTCTCTTTGTCGTAGTCTGTCAACTGAGAAAGAGAAGGCACCTTACCATCGAAGTATTTCTTTGTCAAGACCAAAGCACGGTTGACGAAGTTACCATAGATAGCCACCAACTCACTGTTATTACGAGTTTGGAAATCCTTCCATGTAAAGTCATTATCTTTTGTTTCAGGAGCATTAGCCGTCAACACATAACGAAGTGTATCTTGCTTACCAGGGAAATCAACCAAATATTCATTCAACCACACAGCCCAGTTGCGGGAAGTGGAAATTTTGTCACCTTCAAGGTTCAAAAATTCGTTACTTGGCACGTTATCTGGCAATATATAGCTACCCTCAGCTTTCAACATAGCAGGGAAGACGATGCAGTGGAACACGATATTATCCTTTCCGATGAAATGAATCAAACGGGTTTCAGGATCTTTCCACCACTTCTCCCAGTTACCATATTTCTCTGGATTGTTTTCACACATCTCCTTTGTGTTACTGATATAGCCGATAGGAGCGTCAAACCATACATAAAGCACCTTTCCTTCTGCGCCTTCAACTGGCACTGGAATACCCCAATCCAAGTCACGGCTCACCGCACGTGGTTGCAAACCAGTATCCAACCAGCTCTTACACTGTCCGTACACATTAGATCTCCACTCCTTATGATCCTCCAATATCCATTTACGCAACCAAGCCTCATGCTTGTCCAATGGAAGATACCAATGCTTAGTAGAGCGCAATACAGGTTTCGCACCAGATAGCTTACTGATTGGATTAATCAACTCTTCAGGTGAAAGAGCGCTACCGCACTTCTCGCACTGATCACCATACGCACCTTGTGCATGGCAACGAGGGCACTCACCAACAATATAACGATCGGCCAAGAATGTTTTAGCCTCTTCATCGTAATATTGTTCGCTTGTTTTCTCGATGAAACCGTTCTTATCGTAGATGGTACGGAAAAAATCAGAAGCTAATTTATGATGAGTCTTGGAGGTCGTACGAGAATAGACATCAAAAGAGATACCGAACTCTTGGAAAGAGTCCTTGATAATCTTATGATATCTGTCCACAACATCCTGAGGAGTGCATCCCTCTTTCTTTGCACGAATCGTCACAGGCACACCATGTTCATCTGAACCACCGATGAAGACAACCTCCTCACCCTTCAGACGAAGGTAACGCACATAGATATCTGCTGGAACGTACACACCTGCCAAATGTCCGATATGAACAGGACCATTTGCGTATGGCAAAGCAGATGTTACCGTTGTTCGTTTAAATTTCTTATCCATTGACAATTTGTTTTAAAATGGTGAATTTATAGAACTCACCTTTATTGTTTTTCCAAAAAAAATTATGCAAAGATAAAATTTTTCACGCATTTTTTAACAATGCAAAAGCACGAATTATTTTTTTGCCTTACTTCTATTGACGATAGCAACGCCAGCGAAGACCAGAATCGCCGCCAAGACTTTCTTCCACGTCAACACATCCATACCCAGATAGATACTCAACCCTGAGGCTACAATAGGCTGCACGTAGGAGTAGAGACTGACCAACGTCGGACGAATTTGCTTCTGCGCGTACGACACGAGCAGATAAGCAACGAATGTGGAGAAGAAGACCACACCGGCAATCAGCAAAGTCAATCTTGTCGTAAACTGACCATACGGCAATGAAACCAAATCCACCATACCCAATGGCAATGAAACCATGGCCGAGAAGGTGAACATCCACTTCATAAATGTCACCGCACTATATTTCACAATCACCGGACGGAAGATGCCCAAATAGGATGAGAAAAAGAGTGCATTCAACACAATCAGGAAGATACCCAACAATGAAGAGGAGGTCACCCCATTGGACGCATAGACCGAATTATAGATTAGAAACACAACACCGGCAAAACTGATCATCACACCCGTCACCTTCTTCGCCGTGATAGGCTCTTTGATAAAAATGGCAGCCATAAACATGGTAAAGACAGGGGTCAAGGATGCCACCACCGCCGTATCCATAGGGGTCGTCATCTTGATTGCCACCAAGAAGGTCATCTGTGTCAGAAACAATCCCAACATAGAGGCTAGGAAGATTTTCTTCAAATCTTTCCGATCAACCTTCTCTTGCGGCGTAAACAGAGAGAAAAACCAAAAAAGCAAGGCCGCACCCAAAGCACGGAAACAGAAAAGGCACAACGGAGTGACCAGTCCCGACAACGCAATCTCCCTACATGCTACAATATTGAATCCGAAGATGAGATAGCATGAGAATGCTGCCAAATGTCCCAACAATGATTTTTTCTCCATATAACTAAATAAAAAAGGCGGGTTTATAGAGATATGAACCCACACAAGAGCATCACTATTAAAAAAGCGCTGAAACCGAACGATTCCAGCGCTTGGTGATCGAGGAGGGATTCGAACCCTCGACCCACAGCTTAGAAGGCTGTTGCTCTATCCAACTGAGCTACCCGACCATCCTTTTTTGCGGTTGCAAAGATAAACACTTTTTTTCTTTTATTCAAACGCTTATTAGATTTTTTTTGAATTACCTCTGTCACGAAAAAATTATATATTTGTCGACAAATCACTATATAGCATAGTTTAACCAACACATTAAACAATAAAAAAAAATTGTCATGAACAAGAAAAAACTTATTATTGGAGCGATGATTATCGTCTTCCTCGTATCATTACTAAAAATGACACTTATACCAGGAAGAGGCATATTAACCACACTCATCACAATTTCTGCAGCATTACTGTTTTATATCGTTCCAATGCGAAAAGTCAGACTCAACCTATTCAGTGACAAAAGGAAAGCAGAAACGCAAGGTCCCGCATATGCCAAAATATTAGAGGTTATTTTGGGCATATCCCTGTCCATTCTTACAATAGGCATATTATTTAAATTGATGCACTGGCCAGGCGCAAACATCATGCTTTCTATCGGTTTCTTCTCTATTCTTATATGCTCATGTCTTATATTGTTAACCTATAACACATCCAACTGCTCCTATTTATCCAGTGCAAGAGCCATTGCCATCGCATCATTTCTATATGCCTTGCTATTCGGACCACAATTCTATTACCACTTCCTTGAAACCATTCGATGGGAAGGATCCGACGTCCTTGAATATTATAACAAAGCACGAGCTGAGTCAACAAAAGAATCTCATATTATATATATCACAGAAAGGAACAAACTGCTTCAATTAAAAGACAAAGAGCAATACAACACATTAAACAAAAAATACAAAATAGCACAAGAAGAAGCTAAGAAAACAAATGCAAAAGTGCTCTACATCATCAATGATATAGCCTACGACACCGACACGCCTGTTGAAGTTTTCCATCATGTTGGAATACACGACCCATACGAAATATCTTATGGCATAAATATCAGCAGATATTTAAAAGCAATAGGAGCGTCTACACCAAAGTTCAACAAATTTATTCTTGTGACCGACGACGAGAGACATATTCTATCCGAGCTCGAAGAAATACCATGGCAAACAGACTCTTTCTCCGTGAAAGTTGACGATGAAATTCACAAATTCGGACCTAATATACAGGAATAGAACATATTTTCCCTCCGTAGAGACGCAAAGCATTACGCCTCTACGGAGGAAAACAAAAAAAAAGCGAAACCATGTAGTTTCGCTTTTAGTAGCGGGATCGAGAATTGAACTCGAGACCTCCGGGTTATGAATCCGACGCTCTAACCAACTGAGCTATCCCGCCATCCCAATTCATTTCAGAATTGCGGTGCAAAGATACACTTTTTTTTGAATATCAAAAAATCTTTTACTAAATTTGTATCGTTTCCTGAAACAAAAAAATTATGAAGAAGCTTAGGTTATCTGTCATATTGTTCATCCTGTGTATGTTACACAGTTTTGGTGAGACTCCTAGATTTTCCATCTACCAGTCGCAATCTTACGTACCCTATAGCAATATCAACGATATGGTGGAAGATTCATATGGACTTATGTGGATCGCTACAGGAAACGGACTTTTCAAATTCAACGGGTATGATTATATTCAATACCTACAAGATAAGGACAGACCTAACTCTCTTCCCAACAACAACTGTCGAGAATTGTTGGAAGACTCTCACAAAAGACTTTGGATTGGAACTGACAACGGAATCGTTATCTACGACCGACAAACGGATGAGTTCATTCGAATTCATCTAAAAAACCTCAAAAGTTGCAACATCGTCAGCATCGACGAGGATGAAGATGGTTTTATTTGGGCACTCTCCTTTCAGGAACTGATCAAATTATCCAGCGAGGGAGTTCAACTGCAAACCTACTCCTACCCCAATGCCATCTGCATGCATCTCGACGCCGACAAGATATGGTTAGGATCCATGGAAAACGGACTTCATCTGTTTGACAAGAGCAGTCAGACCATCACTCCTCTCTCCATACCCAAACTGGACGAAGAGAAAAAAGAGATGCACGTCCGCTTCATCTTCCCCTCTTCCGACGGTAACCTTTACATCGGAACAAGAGATCTCGGTCTCATCATCCATAATCGACTAACACAAGAAACGGAGATTTACTCCACCAGCACACTTCCCAACGTCTTCATCAGTGATTTCATACTGAGCATCTACGAAGATTCTCGTAAAAACATCTGGATCGGTTCTGTGAATGGTCAGCTGATCAAATACAATCCCTCTTTAAAGGAATTTACCGTTCCTTACTTCAAATATCCTTCGGGTGTGAACCAACTCACCATCAGCTGCATCATGGAAGACAAACAGCATGACATATGGGCTGGAACTCACCACTATTGGATCTATCAATGCAATCAAAGCACCAATGCTTTCGAACTTTTCCAACGAAACGATGAGGTCGGAAGTTTAACACACAACGCCGTCACCTGCTTCTCAGACAATTCAGAGAAAGTCTTAGTGGGAACCGATGGTGGTGGCCTCAATATATACGACAAAAAAAGCAAAACATTCTACAGTGACAATCGCCTAGGAAAAATCATACTCGATATCAAACAGGCTAGCAACCCTAATGAGTTTTGGATTAACACATGGGGTAATAGTCAGGTAGGTTTGGCTCTGTATAACGTACAAACAAAAGAATATAAGAAATACGAGTATAAAGCGAAAGATTCTAACACAATCACAAGCAACCTGCTACGTTCCATCTTAGTAGATCCGCCTTATGTATGGGTCTCTACGGATGGTGCCGGACTCTGTCGTATCAACACTCAAACTGACAAAATAGACAACAAATACAACTGTCAGGAGCCCATCTTCTCCATAAAGAATCCTCAATGGATCAACCATATCATGAAAGATCATAAAGGAAGATATTGGTTCTGCTCCAGTGAGTGCATCATACTTTACGAAAACAATAAATGCAAACGTCTCTCCATCAACAAAGAGAGTACAGAAAACCTTCAGAACGAGGTGAAGATGGCTATTGAAGACCATGATGGCAACATCCTCTTTGCAACAGCCAACAACGGACTTATTCAATATAACGAAGCCGACAGCACCTTCATCAACCTAAGTCAGCAATACAAGCTCCCATTCAATCTGAGTTCACTCTGCGAGGACAACAATCATCGTCTGTGGATCATATCAGCAGAAGAGATCATTCGTCTCGACAGAGAGACAGGGAACAGTCATCATTTCAACCTTAAAAATGATTTGAGTGGAAATCCGTTCACACCCAACGCCATCTATCGTTCGGGCGACGAACTCTATGTGGGTTCCAACAACGGTTTCTTCCGTTTCAATGTCAATAAGCTAGATTTTTCAGAGTGTACCCCTCAGATTTACCTAAAGGATCTCTACATCTGGGGAGAAAAGCAGAAAGTCAGTGAAAGCAGTGTTCTTCAAGAGGCATTAGCATTTACAGACACACTGACACTTAACTACAATAGCAACAGTATCAGTATCGACTTTTATGCCATCGATTACAAACATGCCGACGAACTCACCTACCAATACAGAATGGATGGCGTTCAAGACGGATGGGTCAACACTGAAAAAATGCGACAGGTCTATTTCACCAATCTAGCACCTGGCACCTACGTATTTCAAGTAAAAGCATTGAGCATCAATACGAGAAGTGAAGTGCTATCTCAACCCATCACCATCGTCATTCTGCCACCTTGGTGGAAAACATGGTGGTTTAGAATCGCTTGCGGAATCGCCTTCCTCCTGTTCCTACACTTGATTTACTACTTACGCATGCGTGAGCACAAAATAAAACAGGCAAAACTGGAGAAATTAGTTTCTGAACGAACAGAAGAATTGCGCTTGAAAAACCAAGAGGTTCAAATTCAAAAAGAAAACCTTGAGATTCAAAACAAACGGTTGGACGAATCACTCGACACCAAGAACAAGATCCTTTCTGTCATTGCTCATGACCTAAGGAACCCACTCACCGCAATCGTCGGAAACCTATCATTGATGAGCGAAGAGGAGGATAACAGCAAGATAAAACAAGTGTGCAAGTCTGCTAAAAACTTGCAAACTCAAATGGAAAACTTGTTGGATTGGGCACGCATACAGAACCAGAGCATACTTTACACCCCTAAAGATGTCTTCCTAGATGCACTAAGCAAAGAGTGCATCACATTGCTGCAAGGATTGATCGAAGAGAAAAACATACAGTTGACCTTCACCAACCAATCAGAGAAATCGGCCTTTGTGGATCAACGCATGATTAGCACCGTCTGTCGAAACCTACTGAACAATGCCATCAAGTTCACCCGCGAGAATGGTCACATACACATCAGCATCCAAGAGGAGGGCGACCAAATCAAATGGAGCATACAAGACGATGGTGTGGGTATGACGGAAGAGCAGCGCTTGAAACTATTCGACAAAAACACGACCACCACCACCTTTGGAACCAAGAATGAAAAAGGTTCTGGATTGGGTCTCAAGATTTGTCAGGAGTTCATTGCATACAACAAAGGACAATTTATCATCGAGAGTGAGAAAGGAGTTGGTACCACCATCTCAATTCTATTGCCTCAAGGTACACAGATACAGTCGTCCAAAGAGACAAGCTACACACTCATAGAGAGTGATATGAGTGCCACGAATGAAGAGAACAAGCGGACACTTCTCATTGTAGATGATAGCGAGGAGATTCTTAGTTATGAATATGATCTGTTGAGACCACATTACCATGTCATCACCTCCACCAATGGAGAAGATGCTCTGCAGATTGCACGCAAGGAGATACCTGATTTGATCATTTCCGATATTGTCATGCCAAAAATGGATGGACGAGAATTCTGTCATTGCATAAAAGAGGATGTGTTGACACAACACATTCCTGTCATCTTGCTCACATCGGAGAATACGGTCGAAGACCAAGTACAGGGCCTCAACATAGGAGCTGATGACTATATCACCAAACCATTCAACGCCGAATTACTCAAAGCTAAGATTGCCACCATACTCAAAAACAAAGAGTTGCAGAAAGAGCATTTGCGTACACGAATATTGCGAATGCCTGATATTGAGATACCAGAAAGTATTGACGACACACTGATAGCCAAGATCAACGACGTCATCAAACAGAACATTGGAGAGAGCAATCTGACAGTAGAATTTTTAGCGTCAAAAACTGCATTAAGCAGGGTGCAACTGTTTAGGAAGATGAAAGCCATCACAGGATGCTCTCCATCAGAATATATCAAAGCTATTCGTTTGGAACATGCAGCTGAGATATTAACTCAGAGCAAACAAAGCATTGCCGATGTAGCCTACATGGTAGGTTTCTCCGACCCTAAATACTTCAGCAACTGTTTCTCGGAGAAGTTTGGTGTCACCCCTTCTCAATATGCAAAAAACCGAAAAGCATAATAGCTTCTCGGTTTCTCTCACGAAAATATCTTTTTTATCATTGCTGTCCGGCAAACACACAAATCTACTTCTTATGACACTCTGCTATCAAGTCCATTTGAAAACATATTTGTCGGATTTGTAAAGATTTGTATGATTTCTGTCCGAAGGAGACTCCTTTATGTGCGCTAAATTTTAATCTATATTAATGGAATCTCTGCCAAAACTTTTTTAGCGGACAGTAATACTTTTTATTCTTCTCTACTCTCTTGGCCCGTCTTCTTCTGCTCCGCCTCCAACTTGTTAATATACTTCATACAAATGATGAGTGGAATGATACCAAAGACGCCAAATGAGCAATCAATCAACGTCCAATAGAATGGCATACTTCTGATGGGACCACAGATAAATGCAAGAGGTAAGATAGCCACGCAAGCAAACATTCCCCAATAGATGACAAATTTATTTCGAACAGGATCAATGAATGGACCTACGAACATACCAGCAATCACTAAGTGAGCAAAAGCCAACCAATCACATCCGTATGCCAACTGAGGATATTGCTGATTCGTAACTATAAGCGCCTCCTTTATATCATACACGAAACGGAAAATAGCTGGCATTCCAGCCACACTATCTCCATCTATATGAAAGATAGAGCAAATCAACTTCAACTCTGATTCTATTGGAAAAGCTGTTGCACCCGAAACGACCAAAGCAACCATAAAAAAAACTATGATGCCTCTTATTATCTGTAAATTTGTAAATCTAGCCATAATCAATTAGTTTAAAACAAATGCAAATATAAACAAATCACAAATCATCCATTCGTTCACATTCAAATTTTATAAGGTTCATCTTGCTTAAACGATTATTGAAAACAATACACACTTTCTTATTTTGTTTTTTACTAAAACAATCAACACAAAGATTTATTTATTAATAAATAATCAATATATTTGCAAACGAAAACAAACATTTTACAACACTTATTTTTATTATACAATATTTAGAATTATTTAAAATTTATGAAAAAGAAAAGTTTTATGTTATTACCAATGGCAGCACTATGTCTTGGTATGTTGGCGAGTTGCGAAGATGAAAACGACAATCAAAAAGACCAGAAAGAATTCACTGATCCAGAAGGGTTTGGAAAAGGGAAGATCTATATTGTAGGTCATAAAAGTCCCGACACTGATGCAGCAGCATCCGCAATGGTTTATGCCGATTATCTTAAACAATTAGGGTATGATTGCGAAGCTTATATCGCAGGACCACTCAACAAAGAGACAACTTTTATTTTGGACACGTTTCAGCTCACCGCACCAGAGATTCTTACAAATGCAGCAGGCAAGCGTGTCATCCTTGTTGATCACAACGAGTATCTTCAAGCAGTGGATGGTGCCAGCTCTGCCACCATCTTACGTGTTGTAGACAATCACCCACAAGGATCCGTTACCGATGCATTATCATACGATACTGTGCGCACAGCAGGGTCTGTCTGCACCATTCTATACTATCGTTTCACAGACAAGAAGATGACCATTTCAAAGAAAAATGCGCAATTGATGTTGGCTGGTATCCTTTCTGATACGGGTCGATTGAAACCCGCTAAATCAAATGACAGCGATTCAATTGCCGTATACAACTTACTCAACATCGCAGGCATTGTAGACTTAGATGCTTTCTATACGAGAATGCATGAGTTTGCTGACAACTACGAGGGAATGACAGACTCTGAAATCTTCCAGTCAGACTACAAAGCATACGAAGTAAATGGCATTAAATACGGAATCGCTACCGTTGATATCACATACAAAGAGGAACTCGACTTAATGGAAGCCAGAATGCGTACTGTAATGCAAGAAGAGTTGGAAGCGGCTGGACTTGACATGATGTTCTGCAAAATCGATGCAGACACAATTGACTGCTCTCGTATCATATACTGTGGCAACAATGCAGAATCAAAAGCAGAAGAAGCTTTCTTAAACATGGGCATCGAAGATGTAACATCAGAGAAAGTGGGCAACTATATTATGGTTTATCCACACATTTCAAGAAAAAAGATCATGGTACCACGATTGGAAGCAATACTTTCTAAATAATTCGTAAAATCACTCATGAAAATACTGTCTGATTATTATCGGACAGTGTTTTTTTTGTACCTTTACACAAGAGAAAAGTTTTTGAGAGACTAAAACATTAATCAACAAATCCAAAAGAGTAAATTTTTTCAAGGGATATAACAGAAAAAAATTTTTTATTTAACTTTGAAAAGTTGTTCCGGAAACATCTTTTCAACATTCGATCAATAAGCATCAGGATGTTTCAATACATGGAAAGCGAAAGACTTTGATCTTTCTAAGTCTAAAAAGGAACACGATTTTAAATATAAACAGAAAATACATATTATTTGGAAATAAAAAATTACAAACTCAATTTATGAAACATGAGATCAACAATTTTTTTTATTATATCTCTTTGTTACTATGTAGTATAGTGTTCTGCTTATGGAGTTGTCGAGACGAAGAAGACAAAACTCCAGAGGATTCATGGAAATCCAAACATCTTATTAGTTGTTATACCATACCAGATTCCATCGAAGTGACCTTTCACAGACAAGACACATACTTTTATCTGGCAATAAATATGACTGGGAAGAAAATAATTTCATATGGTATAAATGACACGTTATCACCAACAAAAGAATTATTTGATTCCATAGCAAAAGTAAACAAAGATACATCTTGGTATGGTACATCAAGTCACATTGCTGAAGCCATAGCATATCCAGTAAAAACTATTTCAATTATTTCGGATACAGATTATACAACAGTTTGTACTGCTGGTACAGATTGGGTGGAATTTGGCACTGTCTGTGCAGACTCTTGGGGCTCATTTGTATCAAATGGATATCCTCTGCATGACGATCATGTAAAATATATAGAGAAAAATTTCAAAGATTATTCTTTAGAAGAAAGATGTTTATGGTATGGAGGAGGATGCAGTATAAATTTCCCATATCCCAACACGCCACAAACACATAATCTAACAATCATTGTAACTTTTGAAAATGGATTAACTCTTTCAACAACAAAACACATAGATTTAAATTAATGTGAATTTTATAATCAAGCAGGTTATTTCAGAAGCGAAATTTTTCGTTTAGATTTCACTAACAAATTATCAATCAACATGAAAGGAAAAGAAAGATGTAAAATACTACGAGAGATTAGACAGAAGATTGCCACAGACAATAATATATCTCTTATCACTAACGAATGTTCGTACAAAGGAGAGTGCAAAGGAACCTGTCCTAAATGTGAGGCAGAAGTGCGATACTTGGAACGCGAGTTGGAGAGGAGACGTCGCATGGGTCAGTTTATCACAATCGCCGGACTTGCAGTAGGTAGTGCTCTCGGGCTGGCTTCTTGCGATGATTCTGCAACAGAAGGAGATGTAGCACCCATGCCAAGCTACTACAGTGATACTATATCCGCTCGTGAAAATGCACAACGTGAGGTAATCTATCTCAATATAATAGACTACGCAAATGAACATCCTGTCTATTTGACAGACACAACAGGATTAGGTGTGCATGGAGGTTGTGTCTTCTTCACAGTCACTCCCGATGGAGAAATCACAAACGTAAAAGCTTCAGAGAAATATCAGTCCGCCACTCTCTATGCAGATTTCATAAAAGAGCTTCCAAAAGAGATTCTAACCGGTCTGACACAAGACTGTACTTATATTTTAGATCTTTACATCGAGGATAAGAAAATTGTTTGTTATAAGTGACCCCAAAAACAATCCGACAAAACCTATGATAATGAATTTCAAAAAACAGATTCTATTATTTCTATCAATTATCTTAGTGGGCAACGTATGTGCTCAAGAGGCAGAAACTGAAGGCAAGAAAAGTTTCAGTCGTTGCGGTTATATTCTACGCCCAGAGGTGGGAATAGGCAACTCTATGTTCAGCGATAGGATAGCCCCTTACGCCAGCATCGATTTTGGATATCAATTCGACAATCCCTTCTTTGTAGGTGCAGGCGTTGAATACACTATTGCGCAGGTCAGAAGGTCTACCTCCTACAGCACGCTTCCCATTTATGTCTCAGCCAGAATAAGTCCGGTAAAACGTCCAGTTACCCCCATCATAGACATGAAGATAGGCTATAACATAGGTATCGGCAAACGAGAATACAATTATTTCAGTTATTACAAAGGGACACCAGCCTTATGGTTTTACAAAGAAACCCATACAAAAGAAAGATGGCAAGGACTCTTTTTGTACGCATCCTGCGGTATTCAAATCAGAAGAGTTGACGTACTTTGGTTTTGGGATTGTACCGGTGGAATAGAAAAAGAAAACACCTACGATAGTGGAACTGAAAGGACATCCTCCTCACGGAAATATCGTCACAGCTATCTTGGAACTGGTCTTAAATTAGCTTATAATGTTGGAATTAAAGGAAGAAAATAATCTAATTGAGAAGTTGAAATTCGTTTCGTGGATTTTTTGAATTTGTTGCGATGAGACAATAAACCTCATCAAATTCCCTTCCCCGTCAAAACTGTTCGAATGGTATAGATCAATATCTTAACATCCACTGTCACGGAGATATTTTCCAAATAGATGATATCATACTTCAATCGTTCTATCATCTTATCCACTGTATTGGCATATCCATACATCACCATTCCCCATGAGGTGATTCCAGGACGCACTTTGTGAATGACTTTAAAGTATGGTACTTTTTCTGCTATCTGCTGTTCATAATAAGGGCGCTCAGGACGTGGTCCCACCAGCGACATATCTCCTTTCAGAACGTTGACAAATTGAGGGATCTCATCAATCCTATATTTCCTCAAGATGCGTCCCACGCGAGTAATGCGTTTATCATTAGCCGATGAGAGCTGTGGCACACTACCCTCCGAATTGTTTTCCATCGTACGAAACTTGTAGATGTTAAACAGTTTGCCTTTCAACCCGACTCGTTCCTGCTTATAGATGATTGGCCCCTCTGAGGTAAATTTCACCGCCAGAGACACCAGTAAAAGAAGCGGAGAAAGAAGAACTAAGGCTAACGCTGAAACCATGATATCCATCAATCGTTTAACATTCTTACCCGACTCAGAAAGCCGAACATCAAACAAATCAACCAATAATGCTCCATAGATGGAGGTCACACGTACGCCTCCTACCAAAAAGTCATATAGTTTAGGAATAATCTTCACCTCCACATCTCTGCCCACCAAACGATTCACCACCTCGTAAAAATCATTCATATCATCACTATCTGTCGCCACAACGACCTCCCCTATATTATATCTATCGATAATCTCATCCAAATCATTTTCAGACCCCAAAATCATATCATTCGGCACACACGACTGTTCCGACTCCACTGTCACAAAACCTTTCACAATCTCTCCTGTAGATTGCTTCATGTTCTGAAACTCTTGATACAAGTTCATCGCCTTCTCTCCATTACCCACTATCAACGTATTGAATCCCCATACACGATGGTGGATGTTATACGTAACAATACGCGTCAACGTATAACGTGCTAAATAGACAACCACAAAATAGATAAGAAACAAAACAATAAACGATCGATAGTAGTCGATATAATTCACAACAGGGTCATCCAACAACAATATGAAAAACAAACCCAGACATCCTAAGAAAACGCTGCTGAGTGTTTGCCATAACTCCTCCACCCTCGATTTACGCAAAGGCTGGTTGTAATAGCCAGAAAGCCAGAAAACAAACAACCAATAGAGAGGAATACCCAACAACAACTTTTCAAAATTGTAAATGGGTGAAAACAACTGAATCTCCTGAATGAAAGTGGACTCAATCTCCAATCTTCGGAAAATAAAGAAAAGCGACCATGCCAACAAAACAGCAATCAAGTCCAAAATAATATATTTCAGACGCAGATTCCTTATTTTCCTAGAGAGTGTTTCCATTGGCTTACTTGTTTATTCTCGGATAATGGTCACCACGCCTCCCTTTTCCAATTTGATAATGGATGATGGAGCCGCTTTAGAAGAATCATCTTGTCTGTATTTTACGATATAATCAACACCTTGCTTAATCTCCTCTGAAATCTCAGCAAAATTATGAGCGGATGGTTGTCCGCTTATATTAGCAGAAGTGGAGACAATCGGCATTCTGAAAGCCTCGCACAATGCTTTGGAGAAAGCCTCCTTTGTGATTCGGATTCCCACACTACCGTCTTGAGCAATCAGATTGGAAGCTAAATTTTTTGCTCCCGAATAGATGATTGTCAGGGGTTTCTCACTCACCTCAATCAGATTGTAGGCCACCTCGGGCACTTCATCCACGATTCGTTCCAACTTCGCCTCATGATCGGTCAGAACCAACATGGATTTGCTGTCCGGACGTTGCTTCAACGCATAAATCTTCTTCACAGCCTCCTCGTTGGTGGCATCGCATCCCAATCCCCATATCGTATCTGTGGGATATAGTATAATTCCACCCGCACGCATCACGCGGACAGCCTCTTTTATATCTTCTCTGAAATCTTGTTCAGAGGAACCTCTTACTGATTTCGTATCACTCATACCGTTCGTTTTCTCGTTTGTATTTTATCACAATACCACAATCTTCATTTAGTTATCCACAAAGATAACATTTTTTTCTCTCTTGGTGGTTCCTATTTATTGCATCATTTTCTTCCGCAAGAACCGACCCGTATGGGATTGTTCACATTCAATCAAGCCTTCTGGTGTACCTGCAAAGACCAAATAGCCTCCTGCGTCTCCTCCCTCCGGACCGATATCAATCACATGGTCGGCCGACTTGATAACATCCAAATCATGCTCAACAATCACTACCGTATGTCCATTAGCAATCAACGCATTGAAAGCCTTTAACAAAGTCTTCACATCGTGGAAATGAAGTCCTGTTGTTGGTTCATCAAAGATAAACAACGTAGGTTCTGGTTTCTCCATTCCCAAAATGGCAGCCAACTTAACGCGCTGACTTTCACCTCCTGAGAGTGTATCCGACGACTGTCCCAACTTCACATAACCCAGTCCGACATCTTGCAAAGTCTTCAATCGCTTGATAATCTTTTTCTCCAAAGTGCCTGTCGACTCCGAGAAGAACTCCACTGCTTGATTAATGGTCATATCCAAAACATCATAGATGGATTTTCCTCGGTATAAGACCTCCAACACATCTTGTTTGAATCGTTTACCATGACAACATTCACAAGGCAACACCAAGTCTGCCATAAACTGCATCTCCACGGTAACCGTACCTTCTCCCTGGCACTCCTCACAACGACCGCCTTCCACATTGAATGAGAAATAGGCAGCCGTATAACCCATCTGCTTCGACAAAGGTTGCTCAGCAAACAGTTTACGTATATCATCGTATGCCTTCACATAAGTGACAGGATTGGAACGAGAGGATTTTCCTATCGGATTCTGATCCACAAACTCAACACCATGCAACAGATGGATGCTACCCTTCAGTTCACTATATGAACCAGGCTTCTCCGCTGCCTCGTCAAACTCTCGTTTCAGAGCATTATAGAACACATCATAGACCAATGAGGACTTACCCGAACCACTCACACCGGTTACCACCGTCATGACATTCAACGGGAATTTCACATCTATTCCCTTTAGGTTGTTATGGCATACGCCCGTCACCTCGATGTAGTTACTCCACTTCCTACGGAAAGTAGGAGTCTCAATCTGCTCAAGTCCGTTCAGATATTTTAGCGTGTAACTCTGCTCACAAAGTTTCTTATCATTCAATATTTCTGGTGTAAGGGCACCTTGAAAAACCACATTACCACCCAATCGACCTGCATTCGGACCTATATCAACAATATAATCAGCAGCACGCATAAACTCCTCCTCATGTTCCACCACAACCACGGTATTACCCAGTTGTTGTAACTTACGCAACACACTGATAAGCAAATGTGTATCACGAGGGTGCAAACCGATGCTTGGCTCATCGAGCACATATAGGGAGCCCACCAGACTACTACCCAATGAGGTGACTAAGTTGATGCGCTGACTTTCACCACCCGAAAGAGAGTTAGAAAGACGGTCCAACGTCAAGTAACCCAATCCGACCTCCTTCAGCAAACGAAGGCGATTGCGGATCTCCAGCAAAAGGCGTTTTGCCATTGCCAGCTCCGTTTCAGAAAGAGTTATATTTTCGAAGAACTCAGTCAACTCAGTCACAGGCATTGTCACCAAATCAGCAATGGAATGACCATCTATTTTCACGTAGCTTGCCTCTTTGCGCAAACGACTTCCATGACACTCTGGGCAGGTGGTTTTACCTCGATAACGAGAGAGCATCACCCGATATTGAATTTTATACTGATTTTCACGAACAAAATCGAAAAAGGCGTCTATTCCCTGAATACGTCCATTACCATGCCACAACAAAGATTTCTCCGCCTCTGTCAAGTCCTTATACGGTTTATGGATAGGGAACTTCACGCTACTGGCATTCATCACAAAATACTGAAGCCATTCCGACATCTTCTCACCACGCCAGCAGACCACAGCACCGTCGTAAACAGAACGAGTTTTATCAGGCACCACCAAATCCTCATCGATACCCATCACCTTGCCAAAGCCTTCGCAATTAGGGCAAGCACCGTATGGAGTATTGAAACTGAACATCAGATCGGTAGGTTCGTCAAACACCATACCATCAGCCTCAAATTTCTTTGAGAAAATGCGTTCCACCACAGGTTGATCCGATGGGTAGATACGCACCAAGCAGGTATCATCCGCCTCAGCGAAGGCCGTCTGGATAGAGTCGCCCAAGCGATTGCGCGTATCACGGTCGTCGCGCACCACAAAGCGGTCGACTACCAACAGCACCTTAGCAGGATCAACAGAATCGACGTCTGCGGCGAGGAACTCTTCTATCTTCATAAATTGGCCGTTCACCTCCACGCGACTGAATCCCTGTTGTTGGAAGATACCCATTTGTTCTTCCATCGAACGAAGAGAAGGTAAAGAGAAAGGAGAAAGCAACACCCCTTTCGTACCCTCAGGGAAACTATAGATGAAATCGGTCACATCACTCAAGTGATGTTTTTTCACCTCCTCACCCGATATAGGAGAGTAGGTTTTACCGATACGAGCGAAGAGAAGTTTCAGGTATTCATATATTTCCGTAGACGTACCCACAGTAGATCTCGGGTTACGGGTATTTACTTTTTGTTGAATAGCGATAGCAGGTGGGATACCTTTGATAAAATCGACTTCCGGCTTACTCATACGCCCCAAGAACTGGCGAGCATAAGCAGAGAGGCTCTCCACGTAACGGCGTTGACCTTCAGCATAGAGTGTATCAAAAGCAAGAGAGGACTTACCCGAACCGGAGAGTCCAGTCACCACCACCAATTTATTTCGAGGAATGGTCACATCCACCCCTTTTAGGTTGTGAACATGCGCATTCTTAATTAAAATTTCACCAACATTATTCATAACTTCGAAATGAAACACAAAGTTAATAAAATAAGAGAGATATATGAAGCAAAAAAGGTATTATATCGAGAAACGCGTTCAAGGCGGGTTCATTTAACACGTTTGTGGGGAGATGTCTCTATACCAACTTATTCCTATACTGAATAAAATCATCAACTATCGCGACACTCGTTCCTTATGTGGTGTAAAAAGTATAGTTAAGGAACGGGTATCTCCACCCGAGTTTTTGGGGACAAGGTTATGATTTTTCAAGGTTATTATACAAGACCAACCCCATTTTACTTGAAATATCGGTACTTTTTCGTGTTTTTTTACTTGAATTTTCGGTACTTTTTAGAAATAAGGAGGCACGAAAATTTTATTTATAGTTCCTTGCATAATTGAAAACACTTGCGTTTGGGCTGAAAGCCCATAACAGATATAGTCCAAGGCAACGCCCTGCGGTTGATTACAAGTTATTGTATGTTCATTTACACATGTTTCACCCGAGTTTTGGCACATTGTTCAATGCAAAATTTGGTGTGGGGCTATAAAATGGCAAAATAAAATTTGGTGTGAGGCCACAAAAGATATTCGGAAAGACGATAGCATACTTTTGATTCCTGCATATATGACGTGCTATTTATAGCAGATTTTCTTAACTACGGAAAGGTGGGAAACACGAAAAGAGCAAACCAAAGTTTCTTTTATCATTCAACAATTTCGTGCATATCCACCACGAAAACACCGTCTTTCATTATTGCACCAAGACGTTCCAATGTTACCGATGTCTCAATATATGAACCTTGATTAGTTAGCGAAAGAAGCAAATACTGACTTCTTGAAGGCTCTGGATAACCCATATTTTGCATATCAGCTTTGCTTTTTATGGCTATCTTCCCTCGGTTAATGTGCATCAAGCGTAAATTCTTATTGTCGTGTACCACGATATATGTGGCTTGGAAGAACCTAGGATCTTGGTATGCCTTTTCAAGTGGTAACGGATAGAGTTTGTGTGCTATACACCAATCCATTTTGCTGGTCAAACCGATAATCACTAATTCATCAGCACTTTTCTCTTCGGTCTGATATTTCAATCCTCGTTGCGGAATAGACTTTTCGATATGTTCAATCGCAGTAGATTTCTTGAGTAAGATCTCTTCTAAATGTTGGCGTAAAATCCTACCCTCTTTCTCCTTATTTATGTTTGGCAATAGAGGGAATGCCCCAATGTTGACACTCTTGATGCTTTGACTAAAATACCGTTTGGATAATGTCTCATCATCGCCACGTCCAGGGAATAATATATAGCCACCAATCACCTCTTTGGCGGTGTATCTGTCGTGGTCCGAACCATAGTAGATGGCATCACGGTAACGGTGCATCTGGTTGATGGCATCGGAAGGTGGATAGTCTCCACCCCTAAAATACTCCTGCTCCGCTTTATCTTCTTCTGCAAAATCCTTATCGAGTTGTACATCGCTTATCACCCTATATTTGGCGTCATAAAGATAGGTCAACACAATCTCACCATTAGCTTTTCGAATGTTTAAGACAATGTCTGGGCGTTGCTCGGTGGTGGCGGTACGAATTCCATCTTTATCCTGCGCTCCTGTACGGTTGAAAGTATGCTGATAGTGCAGCGTGATACTATCACCCGCATGTTTACGAAGTTGTTCAGCCTTCTCGCTATGGTCTTCAGCCCCAGGTGTGGGATAATGGTATTCAACAACATGTTCCAACTGGCTATCTGTAAATGGATTAAGGAAAGTATCCTTTGGTTCTTTCATCAGTTCCTCGTAATCTGGCATGTCGGCACATATGCCCAACACATCTCGCACGAGATGTTTCATCTTTACAAAACACCAGAGTTCATAAATCTCCCATATTTGTAACGTGCCGATGCTTTTAGCACCATCGTAGAGGTCGATGCCACGGCGCAGTTTGAGCCAATCCTTGTATATCTGTCGATACCCCTGCCTATTTTGTAACACAAGGCTTTCTCCAGACATACCACTAAATCGTCCCACCGATTTGAAGAACGGATGTCTCTGTAATTTCAGAATCTCTGCTTGATAACGCTTCCACTTATCACGATAATCGTCTGAAATCCCCTCTATACTATTGCTCAGCACCTTGTGGATAACTATTTTTAATTTGTCACCCATGCTGGCGAGCGTATGTTTCACGAAACGATTTTCCAATGTATCGATACTATTTTCATACTCCTCATAGTCGAAATACACCTTCTCGTGCCGTTGCATTGCTTCTACCTCCGCATACCGTTCCTCCATCTGTGGTTGCCAGTGTTTGATATGGTCAGCATGACGGGAAAGGGTGTGAGTACGGGTCTTGATGTTAGGATTGGCGGCAATGAAGCGGACATTCTTCAGATAATCTTCCACCACTTGTTCAAAGGCTTGCATCCACGTGGCATCATTACGAATACGTCCGCGGCGGAATTGTTGCATGGTAGTGGCAAGATAGCGGTAGATGATGTTCTCATACTCATCATTGACCTCGCGAAGGATGCTTTTGTAGTCGTGACGAGTGTCTAGTTTAGGCGAACAGACCTCAAATGTAACATAGGCCGTCTGCCGTTGTTCTTCTTTCCAATACTCAAATTCAAGGCGAAACAGTCCAGGATTGTTTAAAAAATCCACGTTGCCGACCAGTTTTCTCTCATCGACATAGAAACCATCCGTCACGTCTTTGCGGATGTGCAATACCTTGAAATTGTTTATTCTTTCATCGAACTTGATGCTTATCTGGTAAGCGTTGGTTTCGAACACGACCGGCCACAAATCGCACCATTCCGTGTTTTCCCCTTGTTCTATATGCGTACGATTTTCAATGTCATACAACGTCAAGGCACATTCCCGACTCGATGCGTAGCGGCAATAAGTTTGAGCGGAGGTGCCATCTGTCGTGTTTACTCGACTGCGAAAACGTTCCCATGAATACCGCAGATCATTGGTTGTACGCACCACTACCTCGAAATCATCGCATTTGAATTGTATGACATTTTGTTGCATAGAGAGTTTTTATTTGCAGAGATGGGAATTTTATACTTCTATACTGAATAAAATCCGACAAAAAAAAAATCGCTCAGCATTACGGCTCTATAATTTTTCTCAAATCACGGCCAGAAGCGAGTGAACTGCATCTTCTCAAGCCTATCGTTCATCTCCTGCAGTTTCTTGCCGGAACCACTCTCTGCACCGAACATCTCATACAGTTTCTGCAGGCGGTTCTGTGACTCGCTTTTCAAATCGAACATCTCATCGTCGCCTTCCACACGTGGCAATATCTTCATCAATGTGACGGCATCGAACGCCTCCTGCACACTATTCTTGAATACATTATCACTACCATCTCCCGAATAGTCTTTCTCATCAAGTAGGTTGCCAAGATAGATGGCCAACTCGTTGAGCACACGATAGGAGACCTCGAAGGGTGTACCCTTCAACATGGTGTTGATGTTTTGGAGATTTCCAATGCATTGTTCCTTTATTTGTTCTGCACAGTCAGGGTGGGCAACCAGCACCTCATCCGCATTCACGTAACATGGACGAAATAGATTAATGCCCCATTCCTCACCCTCAGACATATAATTAAGGGCAGCACTTCCGCCAAACATATCTTTCAAATCGCCCCCATTCATCTCAATGGTCATGGCACGGTCTATCACCTTACGGCTAAATTGGTGGGTAGTATCGTCCATATTCACAGTGCCGATAACGAAGACATTGTCGGGCAATGTAAGGCCTTTCTCTTTTAGTTGATCAACAATATCTTGCCTTTTGTACGGCTCGTTGCTCACTTCTGTTTGTAGACTGGCTTGATTAGTTTCTTTTTGAGAAACAGTCTTCGCAACTTTCTCCAAACCCACTTCAACAAATGGATCGAAGCCACTCTCGTATGTTTGGGAGAACCATTTTGAATCTACCAACGCACCGCTAACGATATGTCCCCGCACCTTTTTACGAGTCTCCAACACTGACAAGAACTCAGCAAAATACTGCTCTACAGGAGCGAGGTTCATTTCATCAAGGCAGACGAAGAACGGCACGTTAGGGAACATCATGGATTTCACTAAGAACTTCACAAACTTAGTAAACACATACTTTTTACTGATATTGCTGTAATATCCAAGTAGTTCAGTGCTATCGTGCCAATTGGGTTTCACTTCAATCATACAGTAGTTGCCTGGCGTAGTGCAGTCAGCATCCTGCAACTTTTTCGGACAACTCTTAAATGCCAACTCCCTCACAATACGACTCTTACCAGTTCCGCTGATACCAGCTAATAGCACGAAAGGTTTAGTGCGGAGGGCGGGGAATATAAGTTTGCAAGTCTGCCCTATTTGTTGCGAAAGTAGCGATGTAAGGTCTGCAGAAAAAATGTCCTTTGCACTTTGTGAAACGTCATTCAATTCATATTCAGCAACTTTGCGACGAATATTTTTTTCACTTCCTTGTTTTATTGCTATTTCGTCGCTTGTTACTTCTAATTGAGAATGATTTTGGGCCAAAATATTATATCTAACATCCGAAACTTTTGAAAGATTTTCGTTACTTTCGTTTCTGAAATTAGTATCACTTCTATATCTTAAAATCGATTCAACGACTGAAAAATAGTCCTTCCAAGTTTGCGCAGTGGCAACGAATAATTTAAACTCTTGTATTGTAATCTTATATAAATTGGTTATATCACCAATAAGAAGTAAAATTTTGAATAAAAACATAAATGGACAGATTTGAAATTGACTTGTATATAAGCTTTTTATACTTGAACCGATAAATATCCGTTCTAACTGTTTATTAACTATGTTAGGATATGATGACAACTTATTGAAATCGCCATTGCACAAATCCTTCAATGCGAAATAAAATGGCGTTAGATTCTTTGCACTATATCTTTCTGACGGCCTAATTAATCCAAGATATTCACAATTTTTAGTTGCCCGGTGAGCAGTAGATGAACCCAACCTGCCATACTCAGGGAGAATCTTATGATTATTAAAGAATGATTCATAATTTTCTTCTGGCCTATCATTCCAATCATCAAGTATCTTGGACATAAAACACAAATCTCTAAACACAAGATTCTGTTTTGTGATATACCAAAAGCCACCCTGATTGCCTAAGGAATTCAGTTTGCTCAATTTGATGTCACTTAATTTGCTCATTTTGTATGAGATTTTTTACAACATTTGCTAAAAAATAAGCCAATTTGGGAGGCACAGCATTGCCAATTTGTTTACAAACAGACGTTTTCGAACCTTTGAACACAAAATCATCAGGAAATGATTGTACACGCGCAGCCTCTCTTGGTGTTAGCGTTCTGTTTTCTGTAGGATGCGTAAACCTTCCGCCTGAAGGTGTATCAAAACGTGTTGTTATAGTCATTGTGGGTTTATCCCATTCCAATCTGCCATAAGCCCCACTATGAACCGAATGAATATCCTCATTTAACACTGTCCAATTTTCACCACTTCCAACACGTTTCATCCTACTCACTGCAATGCCTTTATGATTTGATCGAATGTGATTTTGGACAATATCATCATCTGAACGTAACTGTTTTTGGTAGAAGGATTTGCATTCCTTCAATTTTGAAATTCCATTTATTGTCGGTTTACCTAAATCTGATATTGCATCGGACAAAGTAACACTATCAAAAAAATGAGTGTTCGTTTTTTTGATTTGTTCTTTTGTCTTTTCAAACAATTTCTCTATATCAAAATCATTGTTAAGATTACCTATCAACACTACACGCTCTCTTTGTTGCGGAATTCCATATTCCACAGCACGTATAACCTTATAATGCAAATAATACATATTGCCATCAAAATTGTCAGGGTTACCAAATGCATTTACTATTTCGTTGAAAATAGCGCCCTTATCTTTTGATAAAATACCTTTAACATTTTCTAAGACAAAGGCTTTGGGTAACACCAACTTTACGACGTTGATATAATGACGAAACAAAAAATTGCGTGGATCATCGACAAAAGTATTACCATTTCTGATTCTTGCTCCAGCCATAGAAAAACCTTGACAAGGTGGTCCACCAACTATTACCTCAGCCTCATTTCTTGAAAAAAATTTTTCATTATCAACATCGCCAATATCATTTGAGTACACCAATGTATCACTATGGTTATACTTGTATGATTCTGCTATTTCCTCGTCAATTTCCACTGCTTTAGTTATTTTATATCCTGCTTTTTTAAAACCAACAGAAAAACCTCCGCATCCTGCAAATAAATCTACAACATTCATATATGTACTACTGATTCTATATCGTAATATGTAGTTTTTTACATAGGCCAATTCAGTATCTGTCAATCCATAAATACTTTGCAAAGCATTATCAATAGCATCTAATTCAGTTTTACAATCTCGATGTTTGTATTCGTAATCAACTTGTTTTGAACCAATGTATTTTTTTGTTTGTTCTAATTTGGATTCTAACGCTTTTGCCAAATCTGAAAACAGGTTTAAATCATCTACTTGCATACGAACTTTAAAGCTTTTAAGTTCTTTTTGTGTGATGTGCCAACAATCCGACACCACATTCCAACAGAAGAAGAATAAAGATGAGTTCAACAAACACAACAAATAATGATAAACGGATTCCTCAATTTTAAACTCTTCATATTCTTTTGAGCCAGGATTAAATGAAAAGCACTTCATCCAAAAACATGCTCTCATATTTAAATACAATGATTTTCCTGAATTTTCATTGCGTTTAAGAAACTCAAAAAGGGGGATTCCATTAGTTGTGATTTTCGTGTAAATAGATTTCTCTATATCATTTTCTATTTTTGGAATAAAATCATTTTCAACAGCATTGTTTTCACATACAGAAACCTTATCAAACAATGTTTTGCGCTCTGCATCATTCCAATAATAGTACCCGGAAGTATAGTGTTTGCATTCTGACCGACCCTCCTTTCCTACAATTATAGTAAGTTTCTGATGTACAGAATTGAACAAACAATCTGGTCGGTCTGCGAAATTCAACACAAATTGTTTTTTTAACGAAAAGGCAAGTTTCTCTCGCAGTTTGGACATTCTGCTTGTAGAAACATACGACAAAGGAATAACAAAGCCAAGTATTCCATTCTTTACCATTAAATAGGAACAATTATGCAAAACATCTGCATATATATTCCCATAGTTGTTAGAAGAAATACAATCTCCCTTGCTGTATTCAACGTATGGTGGATTGCCAACAATTATGTCATAACGTTCTTTCCATTTCTCTTTTGATGGAACAAAATCCTCGTTTGAAAAATGACTATTAAGCGTACGTGCTATTTGTATGCAATACTGTTTGTTTGATAAAATTTCAAAAAGCGTAAAAAACAGCCGAACTTTGGCTATATCTGTGGATATTTCTGCTATATCATTTCCATACAAGCTGTCACATATAGCCATTATAGTTAAATCATCAAGTTGTCGGGTAATCGTGATTTTATTCTGTAAGGCAGTTGTCAAAAATTCTCCTGTTCCACAAGTAGGGTCAAAAACTTTTGCTTTGATTAACTTTTTAATATCACTTGTAGATTTAGTGATTATTTTGTTTTTGCATATCGTACTTGTGTAAACTTGACTGATGCTATCGTCAATATAATTGAGAAATGAATTGCCAACTATAAAGTCTGTTACATCATCGGGGGTGTAATAAACACCTTCCTTTTTTCGTCTTTGTTGTTTTTCGTTTATATGGCTTAATTCAGAGAATAATCGGGAAAGGCTTATGCTGCTTTTGTTATTAAGTGATAATTTCCAACTTGAATATTTTTTTGAATTTGGTTGAAGCAAAATGTTAATTGCATCGATGACACAATTTTTATCTTCTTTTCTAACGCATCCATTGATGGCAGAAACAACAAGATCACAAATCTTATCTTGTATTTCTAAATCGTTCAAAGCGTCTGTCAGAATGTCTTTTTAAGCACTCTTCTCGTCCGCCAAACACCCCGAATCGGACCATTATTACTCATTAGCCTGCTATCCGTCACACACAAAAAAACGTGGGTATCTGACCTTTACCCGTCCGTCGTTTGTAGTCCTCGGAGACTATTGAAAAATGAACGAGCAAAGCGATACCCACGTCGTACGATAATATAGCAAACCCTTAAAGTGTGCACGGAACAAAATGTCCATGCACACTACGGGCGTATATATCATACCCGTAGCATCGTCTTTTGCATTGTTTCTGATTTTTCAATTTTGAAATTTCCGAGGTTTCAAACGACCAAAAACAAGCATCAGGCTGACGCTTTATGTATGTAACTGTCGCTGTATTTTATTCACAACAACAAAGCAAAGATAGAGAAAAATATAAGATTTGGGAAGTGAAAATGGATTTTTTACAGGAATGCTAATCTCGCTCTACGTTGTTTGGTTCAGTCTCCAACTCTTCTATTGTTGGTAATGATGGTTACTTATCCGCTCTATGCCACGCAAATCTTTCTGCTGAACATTAACGGATGTCATTTCAGTGGCGAAATCAAGCGTTTTTCAACCATTTCGGCCACACGGGTTTGTACGGCGAAATAGTTTTGGGCAAATGCTATTTCGGGCTTCCGAGGGTCTCCATTCTGAGCTATAAGATAGCAGGCATAGCGGGTAAGCATACAATCAACTACCTCACGTTGAGCTCCTTTGGCTACGGTTATCATTTTCCCGGCGCTGGGAAAATGATTCTCAATTCGTTCTCCTACACTGGTGCAAGCTTCTTTCGCTCTTTCGATTACACCTTCAAAACGTTCCCACTTTGCGTATCCCAATAATCCACAAAGTTCGCGTGCACTCCAACACTCAACGCCCTCATAATCACAGGCGATAGATTCAAATCTGTCGAAAAGATCTTTGATTTCTTCTTTCTTCATATTGTCTTTACTTTTCGTTTAATTTTTAGAAACAACCAAAACAAGCATCAGGCAGACGCTTTATGTATGTAGCGCACATCGGTTTAGAGCCTCGATGTGCAGTGGCTTATATTGTTTGCACAATATGGTGCAAATATATAAAATTCTACTCAACTCTCGCTCAAAATGAAAAACAACTTGTTCCCCATTTTTAAATAGTCCAACTGCGTATAGCGCAAAGTTACTTTAAGAGTTTCTTGCTCTCGACATTTTCCAAAACACTCATTTGCTGAATTGCCACTTTATTTAGTTTCATTAGTCTCTCCACTTGTGGCATGTCTTCGTTTATCAACACAGCGTTGATATTTTCCATATTCGACAGACAGATAAGTTCGTTAATTGTCGCATAATCACGTATATTACCTTTAAGGTCTGGATTGGCTTCACGCCACTGTTTGGCAGTCATACCAAACATTGCAACGTTGAGCACATCTGCTTCCTCTGCATAAATTATGCTTGCTTGAGCCGGTGTAATTTCACACGGAATGAGATTGCTCTTTATGGCATCGGTGTGAATGTGGTAATTGATTTTGGAGAGTTCGCGTTTCACACTCCAACTGAGCGATTTTTCTTCATCTGCCTTCAGCCGCTGAAATTCTTTGACTATATATATTTTGAACTCAGGGCTAATCCACATTGCAAATTCAAATGCGATATCTTTGTGTGCATACGTTCCACCATATCGTCCTGCCTTGGCTTGCAAAGAAACGGCATTTGTTTTCTCAACAAATTCCTTTACACTTATTTTGAAGCTATTAAGACCAGCTTGATTTCTAATTGTGGCGAATTCGCCATAATTAAAATCGGGATTGTAAACTTTTTCCCAAATACCAATATATTCAAGTGTGTTGCGATTCCTAAGCCAATCCGTTACAAAAAAGTCTCCATCTTTGGCTCTTATCATGTCGGTAAGGCAGATGTAGTCTTCGTCATTAATTTTGATTACCGTTATTTCTGTATCTTGTACTGTAATTTTCGACATAGTTTATCTTTTGAGGATTAGGGTTTTATGTATGTAACTGCACGATATTTAGAGCCTTGTGTGCAGTGGCTTATATCTCGATTGCACGATATGTGCAAAAATAATCTATTTCACTAAATTTCCCCGATATTCAGACCAAACTTCTTCAGTTTCATTCTGATAATACTCCTTTCTCCTTCATGTAGTCAATCAAGTCTTCCATCAGATAGCGAGAACTGAAGGTGTGCAACACATCGTAGGAAGGGACAATGTAGTCATAAAGAATTCCTGATTTTTTGAGACGCAAATAAACATCTTTCTGCGGCATTTTTAGTTGCGCAGAAAGCTTTGTTATGCAATATGTTACAAATTCTAACGTCTTTTTGTCCATATCATTCTCTTTATATACACCTGGGGCATCATCCGTGCATTGATTTTTTTCCCTAATTTTCCTACGTTTCAAGAGCCAAAAACAAGCATCAGGCAGACGCTTTATGTATGTAACTGTCGCTGTATTTTATTCACAACAACAAAGCAAAGATAGAGAAAAGTAAGGAGAAAAAACTGATTTTTCATCAGAAAAACAGACTTCCCTTAAGGTCATTCACTCAAATGATCCACATTATCCCAATCCATCACAGCCCAGACGCCATCTCTTTTTTCCACCACACACAAGCCTGTGGAGTGCGGATGCGGAGCGTTAGCAATATCATGAATAGGTTGGTACTTAAAGAAGGTGTAGAGTGTTTTCAATAAGGCACCATGCGTAACCACGAGAACGTTCTGTCCCGGATGGTTTCGTACCATTGCCTCCATAGCTGAGGCAGCACGATCACGCACTTGCTGGTAGGTTTCACAGGTTGGACGTGCAAAATTTTCAGGATGATGCCAGAAGGTGTCTAACTCTTCGGCAAATTCTGTTTCTAGATCAGAGACAAGACGACCTTGCCAGTCGCCCATGAGTATCTCTTTCAACTCATCCAGATAGATGGGTTCTAAACCGAACCCTTCCGTTAAAAGTTCCGCTGTGCGACGGGTGCGACGAAGCGGACTGACATATAAGGCAGAAAAACTGATATCCTTCAGTTTCTTACGTAAGGCTATAGCCTGTTGCTCTCCTTCTGGAGTTAAGTCCGACTCCATCTGACCTTGAATACGACGTTCGGCATTGAAAGTCGTCTGTCCATGTCTTACCAGATAAATACGAGTCATACCTACAAAGAAGAAATGAGGAAAACCCGAAGATTCTCCTCTTATCTTTTGTTTTGTTTTTTCTCCAAGGAAAAAATTATACTGCTGCTTCTTTCTCTACAGCAACCATTCCGCGGTAGTAACCACACTCACCGCAAACACGGTGAAAGATATGCAATGCACCGCAGTTAGGGCATACTGCCAATGTAGGAGCCTCTGCCTTGTAATGAGTTCTTCTCTTTGCTCCTCTTGATTTTCCTTGTCTTCGCTTAGGATGTGCCATTTTGTTTTTATTTTTAAATTAGTTATTATCTATTTTAATTACTTTGTTTCCTCTTTATCCATCAGTTTTCGAAGTCCTTCCCATCTTGGATCTATCTCCTTTGGGGATTCATCCTGATCGTCTTCTGAATCATCTTCCGAACGCTCCACTATCAGATAATTATTCAGTCTACTCATCATCTCCTCCGAACATTCGCCCTCTGGATGTACATGCTGAATCGGAATAGCCAACGCTATGAACTCATACATATACCATGACAAATCTATCTCTCCCGGATACTCGGGAATCACCACCAACTTGTCATCCACCTCCTCAAACGAATCACCAAACTTCACTACCAACTGATCTTCTGATTCAATCTCTTGCTTCATGTCCTCCAGACATCTATCGCAAGAAACATACACATACCCATCAGTCTTGAATGTGAACTCACATGATTGACTCGACTTCTTCAAAGAAACGTTCACTGCAACACTACCCTTCTGTACTTCTGGCGCCTCTATTCTCTCAAAGAAGCTATCCTCCAACTGAAAGTTGTACTCTTGCACTCCTAAAGGCAAATCCTTTAGCTGTATGACATACGTCTCTTTCTTATCCATCTGCATGGTCTCCAAAAACTTTGCAAAATTACAAAATTTACCAATACAAAATCCATTCAGAATCGCATTTTTTAGAAAAAATATCTAAATCCATTCTATTGTCCTATAAATCAGTACAATACATTATCAACCTTTCGTTTCTCCTCTATCCAATAGAATACGAAAGACGGTTCCTTTTCCTATTTCAGACTTTTTTACATAGATTTTACCATGGTGATATTCCTCCACAATTCGCTTCACCAACGAAAGTCCCAAGCCCCAACCTCTCTTTTTGGTGGTATAGCCTGGATTGAAGACTGTCTTATATTTGGATTTTGGTATTCCTTTACCTGTATCATGGACATCTATGCAGACACGATTATCGTTCTCCAAAGAGACATACGCCGTTATGCTTCCCTCCTTACCAATGGCATCGATTGCATTCTTGCATAGATTCTCCAACACCCACGCGAACAGAGGCGGATTCATGTCAACATAAATAGGCTCGTCCGTTTCATAAACTGATGTGATGACAATGCGACTAGATGTTCTCTTTTGCATGTAAGACAACGTATTATCCACAACCTCCTTCAACAAAGTAGGGGTCAACTCTGGCTTAGAACCAATCTTAGAGAAACGTTCTGCTATCACTTGCAGACGATTCACATCTTTCTCCATCTCTGGAATCATCTCCTCTGGCATCGAACCACCTTTGATAATCTCCATCCATGCCATCAACGACGAAATAGGCGTACCCAATTGATGCGCCGTCTCTTTCGAAAGGCCTACCCACACCCTGTTCTGTTCCGATTTCTTCGCACTCGCAAAGAAGAAGAATAGAACACAGAAAAAGACTATGATAATACCTCCCTGTACAAAGGGATAGTAGGCCAATTTTTTCAATAAAATGGAGTCGTCGTAATAGAGGTACTGATAAAAGTCCACATCCAGCTGCATCTCAATCGGAGGATGCACGGTTTTCAAATCCGCCAGTTTTTTTTGCAAGAAAGCAAGCGTGTCCGAACCCTTAATTTCTATATTACGATAAGTAATCACCTCATCATCCATTCCGGCAATCATCACTGGAATGGTGTTATTATCTTCAAGTACCTTTAAGATGAAGTTGAAATCGGAACCTGATATATCATTCAACAACAGACGAGTCGCATCAGCCCACAACTCAATGCGCTGATGTTCCTCTTCGGCCATTTCTGTTGCCAAGCTGTCGGTGAAATAGACCGACAAAGCAACAATTCCTGCCGCAATAATGGCGAAGAAGTACTTTACATAACGGAAATTATCAAATGTTATCTGCACTCTTATCGATATTTACCTTCGTCACAATCTTCTAATATACTCAAATAACTATTGTATCTTGATTCGCTGATAAAATGATCTTCCAACGCTTTCCTAACGGCACACCCTGGCTCATGTATGTGTGTGCAATTACCAAACTTGCACTCTGCCGAAAAGCGGAAAATCTCAGGAAAATAATGTCCCACCTCCTCGCGTTGAAAATCAATGGTTCCGAAACCCTTAATGCCGGGTGTATCAATCAGGAAACTATCCGCTCCCACCTCGAACATCTCGGAAAAGGTCGTCGTATGCATTCCCTTGTTATGCACATCCGATATCACACCCGTTCTTGTCTCTATGGAAGGCGAAACGGCATTGATGATGGATGACTTTCCCACACCAGAATTACCCGACAACAACGAAGTCTTCCCCAATAGCGAAGATTTAACCTCAGATATGCCATCGCCACTCTTCGCAGAAACGCATAGCACCTTATAACCTATAGACTCATATAACTGTTTCAAAGCAGTCAAATACTCCTGCTCATCCTCTGTATAAAGGTCTATTTTATTAATAATCAATATAGTTGGCACCTGATATGCTTCAGCTGTTGCCAAGACGCGGTCAATAAAAACGGTGGAGGTTTCTGGATGATTGATGGTAGCCACCAATAGCAGCTGATCTACATTAGCTGCGATGACATGTAGTTGTTTGGACAGATTGGCGGGACGACGAACGATATAGTTTTTACGGTCTTCGATCTGTGTAATCCACCCCGTTCCATCTGCCATCACTTCAAAAGAAACCCGATCGCCTACCGCAACCGGGTTTGTACTTTTGATACCTTTAATACGGAAATTCCCCTTTACTCTACATTCCACTCTCTCGTTATCGAATGTTTTCACCCAATAACTACTTCCCGTATTTCTAACTACTAAACCTATCATAGGAATAGATTAGACAGTCATTATTTCTTTCTCTTTTGCTGCCAAAAGTTCGTCCACCTTTTTAATGTAACGATCGTGTATCTTCTGAACTTCTGACTCTGCATCTTTCTCAACGTCTTCTGACAATCCGTTCTTAATCTCCTTCTTCAATCCGTCGATTGCATCACGACGAGCATTACGAACACTCACCTTTGCATCTTCTCCCTCTGCACGAGCTTGTTTCACCAAAGTCTTACGACGATCCTCTGTCAACGGAGGAATGCAAAGACGGATGATTTCGCCATTGTTTTCTGGCGTAATACCGATTTCAGAGTTCATAATAGCTCTTTCAATCTCACCAATCAACTTCTTCTCCCATGGCTGAATAGCAATGGTTCTTGCATCTGGCGTTGTGATAGTCGCCACACCAGACAATGGAGTCATGCTACCATAATAATCCACTCTGATGGGATCCAATATACGCACATTTGCCTTTCCTGCACGAATATGTGCTAATGAATCATCCAAGTGAGAAACAGCTTGAGACATCTTATCTTCTGCTGCCTTGTAATATTCTTTTACTTCTGCCATAATCATTCAAACTTCTTAAGTTGGGTTTTTATTATCAACCCATAAATTAAACTAATTTTTAATCGGTGAATTTATAGGATTCACCTTAACAATAAAACAAATCGTTTGCTTAATCGAAACGCAAAAATATACTATTTCTTCATTCTCGACAAATTGTTGCGTGAGAAAATAATCTTTTATTCGTTCAAACTATCTTCCGTCAATGGAATCCAATTCGCCTTTTTCGTCGCACCTTGCAATAGAGATTTTCCCGTAACATCCACAACTCCACGTTTGCCAATCACCTTTACAGAAAAGAGATTCTCTCCATTATGCTTTATATCATCATACAGACATGGAACGACAATCTTACCCGAACAATCTATCACACCCCACTTGTTTACAATTTTCAAAGGGGCATAGCCATTTTCAAACGAACCAATCTCGTCGAAGACACAGTCGGTCAACATCTTTCCACTCTCATCCTTCATACCATACAGACCATTCTTCTCTACCACTTGCGATGGACAAACAACATCAGAGTTCTCCGATATATTCTGATTACTCTTCTCCACTCCTGTCGCATCCAACGTATATTTTGATCCTCCTCTCGACACAATGGCAAATCCATTTCTGAACGATGTAGCTTTATCATACTTGCAAGCTATAACCATCTCTCCTTTCTCATTTATATAACCATACTTGCCACCTTTCTGAACCCTTGCAAAGCCTCCGATAAAAGCGAGTGCATCTTCGTACTGGCACGGAATAATCTCCTTACCCATATGGTTGATAAATCCATATTTTCCCTCTTTATTAACTGGTATGAGATCTGAATTAGACCATTGGAACGACCATTTCTCACGTACATCTGAGAATGAATAATCATACTTGAATGATGAGATAGGTTTCAACTCCTCATTGACAAATCCCCATTTGCCTTTCTTTTTAACTGGGCAAATACCATTACAGAATGGAAGGATTTCTTCATACTCAGGAGTGGCCACCACTTCTCCTTTCTGATTGATGAAATTCCATACTTTTTTATCTTTCTTCCAAACTGAGACACCTGTCACGCTTGCATTGAAGGCTACCGCATCTTCAAACTTGCATGGAATCGACAAAGTTCCTTTTTTATCAACAAATCCAAGCAGACCATCTTTCTGCACCATAATCATCTCCGAACCTGTTGAAAAGACCTTTTGATACTCACATGGGATTAGATTCGACCCATCTGTTTTGATAGCACCAAGTTGTCCACCCTTCTCCACGACAAAGTACTCCACCGCAGATGTGAATGGCCCTTCTATCTGGTCGTATTCACAAGGAACCACAAGTTGTCCTTTTGAAGTCAAAACACCATATCCCTTTTTCCCTGCTTCATTCTTCTGCATCACAATCGCATAACCATTGTTGAACATACCCAACTCATCAAACGGAGTAGGTGCCACATCATACAAGGCAGTAGCTCTCAACTTTTCCAACTGTGATTTCCTGTTACTTCTTGGTGTTTCAGTACGAATTGCCTGTACAACTTGACCCAATACATTTCCCTTCGTATCAATCTGAATTTGCTCTCCGTTTTTTCTGACAATGCAAACAGAATCCACAAATTTTAGATTTTCCACTTTATCATAAGAAAAAGGAACTATCAACAAACCGAAAGAATCCACAAAGCCCAATGAATCATTTTCATTCACAACTGCCGCCATACCACAAGAATATGGATAAGCCTCCTTGTAACCGAAGTTGGCAATCAACTTTCCTTGTTCATTGACATACCCCCACAAGCCATTGCTTTTAACAGCAGCTTTCCCTTCTGAGAAATCACGAGCATCATCATATTGGCAAGCAATCACCTCTTTAAGGTTTGTATCGATATAACCATACTTTCCATCTTTAATGACACGCATATAACCGTTTCGGAACTGATAATCAGCAGGTATTTTCGAGTTTGATTTGTCTTTTTCATACGTAGGCTTCAACAGCATTTCACCATTTAATGACAAGAAACCACACTTGTCACTTTGCCATACAGGCAACATGCCATTTTGTGGCAAATCAACCTCCACATAACGTAGCGTTGCAATACGCATTCCCAATGAAATAGGAATTGTATTCCCCTGTGAATATGCACAACTAAAAGACATTGCAAGTGTCAAGATAAGCGGGAAAAGTCTCTTTTTCATACGATTCAATGTTATTCTCTTATTATTTAATCCAACTACAATTAATAGTCCACAAATGAAATTAACTATTTGCTAACCAATTGCAAAAATAGAAGAAAATGTGGGATTGTACAATTTTTCATGAGACAAGGTGGGGTGATAAAAAACAAATCCCCATCGCCAGACTATCGTCTTGTCAATGGGGATTCCTTTTTATGCTCTGAAATTCTTACTTACAGAACTACTCCCACTCAATCGTTCCAGGAGGTTTGTGCGTCACATCATACCACAAAGAGCCTGCTCCTTCTGCCACGAATCTGCCCCACAGACCTTCCAACAGTTTCTGGTCAATCTCTGCAAAGTTAGCTGTCATAGCCTCGGAACTGTTCACTGGACGCATCACAATGCATGGCTTATCAGCTACCGTCAATGGAACGGAAACAACCGGCATCTGCCAAATAGATTCGTAGAGGTTGTTCTCCTGCAAGAACTCCGTACAAATATTATCAAACTTACGAAGCACATCAAACTTATCCTTCGTTGCATATTGAGCAATCAACTTAGGCATCTCATCCGAGATGGTTCCCACCTGCCAGATCACACGGTTGATCACCTTGAAACGGTTTACCAACTCCGTACTGAATTTCTCGCATTGCTTCCATGTCAGATTCTTCGTGGTCAACAAGAATGGTTGTGCATAGGTACGTCCATCACCCTGCACACCAACGCTCTTGATAGGCAACAGATGTCCTTCGATTTGGTTCTGTTTCAAATAGTCGGACAAGCCTTCTACATCCTTATCGGTAGCAAACTCACCCTTACCATCCGTACAAAGCAAACGTACGCCAAGTCCTGGACCAGGAAATGGATGTCTCCACACCAAATTATGTGGAATACCCAACTCTTCACCCAACATACGTACTTCGTCCTTATATAGATCAGCCAATGGTTCCAACAACAAGCCCTGAGCCATCAAATCCATCACCTCCTTCACACGGTTGTGGTGAGTCTTGATCAAATCAGCATTCTTGGTTCCTCCACTTTCGATGGTATCTGGATAAATGGTTCCCTGAGCAATCATCCACTCTTTTGGATCGAGATTCAGTTTCTTCATCTCTTCGTCCTTCACCACCAAGAAGGTTGCGCCAATGCGTTTACGTTTCTCCTCTGGTGCAGTGATTCCTTCCAATTTACCCAAGAAGGTGCTTGTAGCATCCACAACACGCAGGTTGTGCATACCCTCTGCCTTTAAGAAATCGATGATCTTAGCAGACTCATCCATACGCATCATACCATTATCGATGTGCAGACCCATCACACGGTCGGTACCCAACACACGATTCAGCAACACGAATGCCACGGTGCTATCCACACCACCAGAAACCAACAAGAATACTTTTCTGTCGCCCACCTCACGTTTGATCTTCTCTGAGATGAGAGGCATGTAGCTCTTCATATTCCATGTGCGTGCACATCCGCAGATATCGATGAAGTTGTCCAATATCTTCATACCATATTTGCTATGGGTCACTTCTGGATGGAATTGAATGCCATATATTTTACGCTCGTCCAACGCTACAGCAGCAATCGGACAATCCTTGGTAGAAGCGATAATCTTATAACCGTCAGGAAGTTTTTCAACAGCATCGCCGTGACTCATCCACATAGGAGAACTGACGGGTATGTTCTTCAACAACGGGTGTTGAGGTTCTGTCAGAACAAGGTCTGCGATTCCATACTCTTTCACCTTACCTGGGCGAACGGAACCACCCAACTGAGAAGCCATCAGTTGGTGACCATAACAGATACCTAACTTTGGAACAGGTATGTTTAATATTTCAGGATTATATGCTGGTGCATCTTCTGCATAGACACTGGAAGGACCACCACTATAGATGATACCCTTAGCACCCGCCAATTCTTTCACATCTGCCGTTGGGGAACATATTTCCGTAAAGACACCCAAACGACGAACTCGATTCGCAATCAAGTGAGCATATTGCCCACCAAAATCCAATACAATAATTTTCTCTTGCATGAGGAATTTATATTTAAACTTTGTTATTTCAATATTTGGTCGAAAAGCACATCCGACTCATCCATCGAGTCGATGACATGTTTTGCCTGTAAATAATATGGTTCACGAGCTTTCAAGGCATCTGTGATGAACTGTAATAATTCATCATCCGACTTGCCTTGCAACAATGGACGAGACTGTTTCGCATTTTTTAAATAGTCGAACAAAGCCTTGGGAGAAGCCTGCAGATAGACAGTCTCACCACACTCGTTCATAATTTCCATGTTATTATAAAAACACGCTGCACCGCCACCCGTTGAGATGATGACATCTTCAAAAGCAGACACCTCTTCCAGCATGTTATGCTCTAATTTACGAAAGCCCTCCTCGCCTCTTTCTGCGAAGATTTGTGGGATTGTCTTATGAAACCTACTTTCTATATAGGCATCCAAATCGATAAATTCTTTATGATATTTTTTTGACAATCGTTTTCCCGTATGGGTTTTTCCACAACCCATGTAACCCACTAAAAAGAGTCGATTACCAGCTGTCATCCCATTGTATATTGTCATACTTTCCTCCTCCACTACTACTGTTATCATAACTGCCAGAACCAGAATCCTCCGAGTCCCAATCATATTCCATATAATCGGTCGATGGAGGTGGTGGCATCTTCGTTCTAGTAAAATGGAATGGTATAAGCAATGCTACCTTGATACGTACACCATTCATCTCTCCTGGTTTGAACACTGGAAGTCCCTGCGTAATACGGAGCGCTTCCATATCGTACTCATCATTGACAGATTGTACAATCTCCTGACGAGTGGCACGACCGCATCGATCCACCACTATCTGAATAACAACCGTACCCTTAGCCAACACCTCAACACTATCTTTATCCGGTCCATTCGGATAGGCATACGATTCCACCACATGCGGATACTCAATACTGCTATGTACAAAGCGAGTAAGTTCCACATCGCCTCCGCCTGGAAATTCCGGAGGCACTAATGCTTTGGGCCATCCGCTATAGGTGCCTCCATAGATAGGAGACTCCTGATTGTCGACGCAATCGGGGTATAAATTCTCAAACTCCGAATGGTCTTGCGCCATCACAACATACGCGCTTATGAGGCCTAAGAATGAGATTACTATTTTCTTCAAACTAATCATACATTAAAAGAATGACATTTGACCACTTTCATCTGTGGAGGTTGTATCAGACCCATCACCATTCTCCGACTCACTTTCTGTCGCCTCCGTTTCACTCGTCTCCGTTTCAGGGAAACGAAGAGGCTCCAACTCCTCAATCTTCTCAATATTCCATGTATGCAGACGCTTTCCTTTCGCCTTCATACCCTTCACTCCAATAAACGACTCCACATCAATCTCCATCGGCTCTCTGTGAGCATCCACTCCACCAAACGTCAAACGAATACGTGGGTAAACAGTGTCCGTTATCAACAGCATCACCGACTTCGGATTATCGCTGACAAAATTAAGTTTTTTATTAGTAACTTCTAATACAAAACGCTTAATATATTTATAGTTTTCATTGGCATCAAACAATGCGACTGACCACACCTTCGATGGAACGAACTTTTCTACAATCAATACATCATCTTCAAAGTGATTGGTATCCTCAAATCCTGTTAGATAATAATCACCCTTCTTGTTGATGACCAACAAGCGATCATCTGGTTGGAATTCACCCAACAACTCTCCACGTCCATCATAATTTAATCGTAACACATCACGATCAAACCATACGGAACGTCCTCCCAATGTAGAAGAACCTTTGGCCTTCAATGTGATCTTCAACACCTCATTTTTGGTCAATATGTTTCCGATTGACTGACGACCCTTGATGGCAATATCACCAAAGTCACGCTCGAAAACAGAAACTTTCAAACGAAGTTTTGGTTTTAATGTCACCTTTATCACCTCAGCTTCTGCATTCAGGTTGGCCGAGAAGTATAAGATCTTTGAACCTTCCGTTCCCTGTGTAATGTCATATTCCTTGTCGCGAGTAACACCAGTCACTGCGAAACGCTTAATAAACGTACTACCTGCTTTTCCATCTCGGTATGCAACATTATATACCGTACGTTTATCATTTTTCTTAAAGACATTCACATAAAGGAGATCCTTACCCATATATTTCTTTTCGGTCACCTTTGTAATCTGGTATTTACCATCTTTATGGATAACAATGATGTCATCTATATCAGAACAGTTACAAATGAATTCCGATTCATCTTTCTTCAAACCATAACCGACAAAGCCTTCGTTCCAATTCACATATAATTTTTCATTAGCTTCAACCACTTTGGCAGTTTGAATGGTATCGAAGGTTCTCAACTCCGTCAGACGAGGATAATGGGCACCATATTTCTCCTTTAGCGACTTATACCATGCAATAGTATAAGCGACCAAATGTTCGAGATTATAGTTGATATCCTCAATCTGTTGTTTCAGGGAGACGATTAGTTCCTCTGCCTTATCTGAATTGAATCGAAGGATACGTGCCATCTTAATCTCAAGCAAGCGAAGCAGGTCGTCACGCGTAATATCTCTCACCAAACGATCACGGAATGGTTCCAGACGAAGGGCGATATGAGCCAATGCTGCATCAATATCCTTGCTTTCCTCGAATTTCTTATCCTTGTAAATACGTTCCTCAATAAAGATTTTCTCCAACGAACAGAAGTTCAATTGCTCCAACAATTCATCTTTTCGAATGTTCAACTCCTTACCAAGGATATCCTTCGTACGATCAACAGAAAGTTTCAGAATAGTATGCACATTCGTGAACATTGGTTTGTCATTGCAGATGACGCAACAGTTCGGAGAGATGCTCACTTCGCAGTCGGTAAAGGCATAAAGGGCATCAATAGTCTTATCTGACGATGTTTTTGCCTCAAGATGGATAATCAATTCCGCCTTGTCAGAGGTGTTGTCCTCCACTTTACGAATACTGATTTTACCCTTATCGTTAGCTGCGATGATAGACTCCATAAGAGTATCAGTCGTCGTACCATAAGGAACGTCGGTGATTTGGAGTGTTTTATTATCAATTTTAGTGATTTTCGAGCGAACACGAACACGGCCACCACGTTCACCATCATTATAACGAGAGATATCCAACAAACCACCCGTTTGGAAATCCGGATAGAGTTCGAAATCCTCACCTTGCAAGTAAGCAATGGCCGCATCAATGATCTCATTGAAGTTATGCGGTAATATTTTGGAAGAGAGTCCGACAGCAATACCTTCCACGCCCTGAGCCAAAAGGAGTGGGAATTTAACAGGAAGAGTGACCGGTTCTTTATTACGACCGTCATAAGAAGACATCCATTCAGTAACTTTCGGACTATACAAGACGTCGAGTGCAAATTTAGACAGACGAGCCTCGATATAACGGGCAGCAGCCGCATCGTCTCCCGTCAAGATATTACCCCAGTTTCCCTGTGTGTCGATCAAGAGATCTTTCTGACCCAAGGTAACGAGAGCACCACCGATGGAAGCGTCACCATGAGGGTGAAACTGCATGGTTTGACCGATAATGTTAGCCACCTTGTTGTAACGTCCGTCATCGATACGTTTCATAGCGTGAAGGATACGACGCTGTACAGGTTTCAAACCATCTTCCAAATGAGGTACAGCACGTTCCAAGATCACGGCGGAGGCATAATCCAAATACCATTTTTGGAGCATACCTGGCAAGTGGGTCACATCATTATCAATCTTAACGGAGGAGCCATAAGAGGCGCCCTCATCAAGACCATCGTCCAATTCTTCGTTATCTAACTCTTGATTATCTAATTCTTCTGACATAACTAGAGATCGTTTTTATCGATTTTTAGGTGGAATCTATCTTAAGTTCGACCCACAATTCATACTATTTTTGTTTAAATGGTGAATTTACAGAACTCACCTAAAATACATCGGTAAAGATACAAAAAAGTGTAGAAATAAAAAAGAGGAAGATGACATCTTCCTCTTTGTGCGGATAAAGGGACTCGAACCCACACGCCTTGCGGCACCAGATCCTAAGTCTGGCGCGTCTACCAATTTCGCCATATCCGCTTAGGAATCAAATTTCCGAGTGCAAAGGTAGAATAAATTTCCGAAACTACAAATTGATTCAAAAAAAAAGAGGAAAATCTTACGACTTTCCTCTTTTCTATCTTAAACCCTAATCAATGGATTAATAAGGGTATTTAGAACCTGGAGTAGCACCGTTGTATTTAGTGAAACGAACGCCTGCGCCATCATCAGGCACAATACGGAAGTTATCAAATGCAACGAAACAAATTGGTCCATAAGGAGTTTTCAGGTCTGTTTGGCAAGATTCACTATCAGTGTGAACAAACATTGTATAGAAGTCATTAATATCCAATGTGTGGCAAGCCTTGTAGTTATTTGTAGTAACGATACCTTTATCCTTTGGAGAGTATCTGAAGTAATCAGAAGTCAAAGGAATAGCAACAGTCATCCAACCATGTTTTGTATAGAATGCAGTAGCATCATTTACTACGATAGTACCTTCTCCATCATCCTCGTTAAGACCTTCGAACGAACCTGGGTGGAACCATGCTGCAGGAACACCAATTTGGTTTTGGAAACACTCCAAAACAGCGTTCTGATCATCATAGTGGAATGAACCAACGTTAGGATTTTTGTTATCCATACCATTACTTGTCAAACCACGCAAGTGACCAGGCTCACAAACTGCGAAACGTCCATAAAGTTGAGGACACATATCAGCATCTTCTGCACCATAATTTGCAAATACGATATAGAAGTAAGAACCGAACTTCAATCCTTCTGGAACATAAATCTCGAACTTCAAGCACAAGTTTGAGATATCTTCGTTGCGGAATTGACCCAACAAAGTAGTATCAGATTTATCTTCTCCTTGCAAATGAGGAGCCAACAGAATAGCACTATTGGTAGAGAAATCAGTTGAAGAAGTTGCAAGAGTAATTGCATTATACAAACCGTTACAACCCTTAGGGAATTTACCACCCAAAACGCTATTAAAGATATCTACATAATCATCAGCCTTAGTACCAAGAGCTTCTAAGTTCCATCCCGTATTATCAAGAGTCATAGAACCACGCCAGTCACTTGCAATTTGTTTATCGAAATCCAAGAAGATGTTTCTTGTATCACGGAACATAACAGAAGACTTCGTTTCACCATGACTATTTTTCAAATAGAGATAAGAGCAATTCTCAACACCTGCAGGAACAGGGAAGATCAACTCAGTATTGTCATGACCTACTTTGAAGTTATTAACATAAACTGGGTTACCTCCATCTTTTTGGAACCAAACAGACAAGATGTCATTAGCAGCAGTATCACTGATAAGAGCTTTACCAAGCACACGACAAGTATCACCTTCTGGAACGAATTCAGAATAGAAAGTTGTCATTGAAGGAGCAGGAACTGGTTTGCTAATTGCATATTCAAGTTTACAACCACCAGAAGAAACCAATACCAATTTAGTAGTAGTCTTCAAATTAGCTTCACTATCCATTGTGATAATGATTGTATTATCACTGATCAATGATGGATTCAAAGCAACAGCATACAATGTTCCATCTTCACCTTGCAAGTACACCTCTCTTGTTGTAGAAAGACCCGTACCTCTAATGACAACAGTCTCTTCAGAATACAACTCACGCAAAGGAGTATTAACGGAGTCTGCATCACAAACAGAAGTAAGTGTGTAACTATCACAATTACAATTGTTACATGAATCCTCGCAAGAAACTAACATACTACCCAATGCCATTGGTAAGGCAAATGAAGCAGCGATAAATTTATTTTTAAGTTTCATTGTTATTCCTTTTAAAATTTAATTTCAATTAATATGGATATGTATTAGACATTACTTGATCATACAAATCTTGAACACCTGATTGCAAGAATGCCCTTGCAGAAGATGGAATAGGCAAATACCATCTGTTCTTAGCGATAAAGTCTTCAGCAAAGATTTCAACCTCTTTATCACCTACTGTGTAATTTCCTGTAGGATATTGCTCCTTCAAAGTAGCATTACATTGATTAACCAAAGCAAGGCGTGCATATCCACTCTCCTGTTGGAAACGTCCATCACCCTCAGGGATTTCTGGTGAGTTAGTGAATTGGCAACCACGGTCCATCTGGATCAAGAATTTGTTACCTAACTCAGGATTCAAATAGTACAAACGTTTCAAATCCAACCATGCTTGACCTTCCATAGCAAACTCTTTACGACGTTGTTGCATGTAATCTTGACGTTTTTCTCCATGGAACATTTGAGTAGTTGTAAGAACAGAAATTGTTTTTTGAACACCTGATCCATTTCCATCATCAACAGTAACATTGAAATCAAATTTCTCTCCTACTTTATGTTTGTCACCAAGGTCATCAAAATAAGCCATAGAAGACAATTGAGTAGCACCATGAGCAGACAATACTTGATTTATATAAGAAAGAACATTTGCATCAGAAACTGGAGTAGTCAAATCTGCACCTGATTGCAAGTATGCAACTTCAGCAAGCATCATATAAACATCTGACAAACGGATGATGTCTTGACGACGATCGATAGACATACCACTACTGTGAACAGCAGAACCATCAACACCCCATACATACTTCTTGATATTATTCAACAAGTGCTGACCTTGAGAAAGGAACTCTTTACCATCCTGTCCGAATTGAACTTCGCCATTCTTTTTCTTAGCAGAATAAGCAGAACCATACCAAGCGTTTCTACCATCAGCTGTTGTATAACCATTACCTTCTCCTTCTCCAACATAGAAACACAATTCTTTCTTACGAGGATCCTTCTCATCAAATGAGTTATACAATGTATAGGTTAAACCTTTTCCGCTTCCCCATCCAGAACCTTTACTCCAATCACCACTTGGTGCCATTTGAGATTGGTATTGAGAACCTTCTCCATAAGCACCCATCTTCCAGTACAACGCAAAAACAGTCTCTGAAGATGGATTGTTACGATTTGCTGCTGAGAACAAATCTGCATGAGTTGTCAATTGGAAATTTTTGTTAGCAACAACATAATCAAGATAAACCTTAGCACTATCCAACATTGCTGCAGGAGCTGGACAAACATATGGGTATGTCAATCCTGGAGTAGCCACACGACATGAACCCATTGTCAAATACAACTTACCTAGCAAAGCAGCAGCTGAATATTTTGTTGCTCTCCAATTATCTGCTTTACGAGTTTCTGGCAAACATGCGAATGCAGTCTTTAAATCTTTCTCAATTTGTGCATACAAAGTTCTACGAGAAACACGAGGAACAGTCACATCATTTGCAATATCAGCAGCAGTGTTCAAAACCAATGGACACTCACCGAAATACTCTGTTGCCAAGAAGTGAGCGTAAGCTCTGAACAAATAAGCTTCACCCATTACAGCATACAACTCTTCTTTGGTCATATCTGATGGTATGGCATTAGCTGAAACAGAATCTGCCACGGTTTTAATAACCTGATTGGATGTAGCAATCACACCACTGTAAAGAGAAGTATAACCCTCTTTCAAGATAGTGTTATCATCACCAATAGAGAGTTTAAACAAAGCACCCTCTTGGTCATTCACATTGAACAAAACTCCGGCAACACCTTCGTTTACACACCAAGCGAACTTACCCTCATACTGCGACCAAACATAACCTCCGTATAGTGGTGCGGACAAAGATTCGTAAGCCGCCTTCGAATTCAAACAAGTAGTAGAATATTGATCATACAAATCAATATCCAAGAAATCCTTGCATGAAGTGGCTAGGAGCATACAAGCTCCTGCGCCAACCAACAATGATCTATATTTTAAATTTGAAAAATTCATACTTATACCTATTAAATTTGTTTAATTAAAACTCAAAATTAACTCCAAGGACATATTGACGAGGCAATGGATAACCTCCTAAGTCAATACCTTGAGCAATTGCACTTCCGTTAGCAACTTCTGGGTTCATACCAGAGTATTTAGTAAATGTTGCAATATTTTGTACATTGAATGTAATTCTCATATTGCTCATCTTGATCTTATCAAGAGCATTCTTTGGCAAGTTGTAAGAAAGTCCAATATTTTGAATACGTAAGAATGAACCATCCTCTACATAACGGTCAGAGATTGTTTGAGCATCCTCACCACCATTAGCAGATGAGTTTGGACGTGGCATGTTAGTGTTAGAGTTCTCAACATACTTAGTTCCATCAGGATTTGTTACGACACGAGCGTAATCCAAAACTGTAGCCAATTGGTTTACACCGAAGCGGTCCATTGACTCGATCTTAGAACGAAGCAAGTTGTAAACATCATTACCATAGGTACCAGCAACGAAGATTGACAATGACCAAGGACCGTATGACAATGTGTTACCCATACCAAATGTGAAATCAGGGTTAGGGTCTCCGATGAATGTCTTATCGTTTACATCGATCTTACCATCTGAATTAACATCAACATAGTTGTAATCTCCTACGTCAGTACCATCAAAACGACCGATAGATTTCAATTGTGCAGTATTTTGAATGATACCGTCTGTTTTATAACCATAGAACAAACCTGGAGCGTGACCTACCTCAGAACGGCAGTATGATCTGTGAGCTGCTCTAAAGTATGTATCGTCTGTCAATGGCAATGAATCGTTTTGAAGTTCCAACACCTTGTTACGTACGATAGAGAAGTTGAAGTCTGTTGTCCAACGGAATGTATTCTTTGTAGACTCGAACTTCTTTTCAATGTTAGTTGTAGTTAATGAGAGATCCATACCGACGTTTCTCATAGAACCTGCATTGATGTTAGGCACTGCAGTATACAACCAAGAATCTGCTCTAGATGCTAATGTAGCACCTGGTTCTGACTTCACAATCAAATCGTTGTTTTGTTTGTAGAATACATCAAACACCATAGAAATACGATTCTTAATCATGTTCAAGTCGATACCAGCATTGACTTGCCAGTTAGTTTCCCAGATCAAATCTTCGTTAACCCAGATACCTTGTACCAATCCTGATCCATATGCTCCATTTCTTTGAGCGTAGCTAGAACGATAACCCATATCTGTACCTGCATTACCAGTTTGTCCGTAACCGATACGAAGTTTCAAGTCATTAATAGTACCTGAATCTCTAGCTTCTGCAAGGAACTTCTCCTCAGACATACGCCATCCAAATGCAAATGATGGGAAGAATCCCCAACGGTCTTTTGGTGCCAAAGTTGAAGAACCATCGGCACGACCTGTTGCAGTAACCAAATATTTCTCTTTGTAGTTATAGTTCAAACGAGCGAATCCTGACACCATTGATTGTGCTCCTTTGTATCCTCCGATATCTACTGGCTCACCCAAAGATGTATTTTGGTATGCAGGATCGATGAATGTTCTATCATCCAAATAGTTTGACTTTGAAGTCTCTATTCCATTCCAAGTAGCTTTCCATGCTTCATAACCAACCATTACATCATACTTATGATCTTTTACCTTATCACCGTATGACAAAACAGATGAAAAACGCCAGTAGTCATTGCTTCTGTCGATGAACAACTGTTGGTTAGCTGCATCGTTATTTCTTGGAGTAAACTGACTCTCTTCTACGTTAGAGTGGTCAATACCAAAGTCATTTCTCCATGACAATGTCTTGTTGCTATTCTTCTCTTCTGTTTTATATGGTTGAAGGAAGTCGATTTTTGCATAGATATTACCAATAACGTTGTTCTTAGTCACAAAGATAGGTGAATAATATGCATCACGAACTGGGTTGGTTTTGATTTCTTGGTCTCTACCTCCCAACATTGTATATTCTCCATCAAAATCTGTAGGAGCTGTTGTTGGTTTTGAAATCAAAGATTGTACATACAATGCCTCATCTGTAGCACCACCTACACCAATTCCACCTAATGAGTTGTCATCTGACAATTCAAATCCGGCTTGCTTAGTTTGGTTGATACGTGTGTATGCTAAGTTGATACCAGTACGTAACCATTTCTTAGTTTGATTATCCAAATTAACACGTCCATTGAAACGTTGGAAGTCTGTGTTGATAATCACACCATTTTGTTTCATGTAACCCATAGAAACTGCAAACTGAGTCTCTTTGTTACCTCCGTTAACACCTATTTGATGTTGGTGGCTGACAGCTGTTCTGAAGATCTCATCTTGCCAGTCTGTTCCCTTTCCACCAATTGCAGCAGCTGCTTTCAACTCTTTGTCTACATCTGATTGCTTAAATGCACTCATGATTGTAGGATCTGTATAGAATTGAGAATACTCACCCAAATCCATCAAATCCAATTTATCTGAAACTGAAGAAACTGATACGGATCCTGAATAAGTCACCTTTGCATCAACGTTTCCATCTTTTCCTTCTTTACCCTTCTTAGTAGTGATCATGATGACACCATTTGCAGCACGTGATCCATAGATAGCGGTTGCTGATGCATCCTTCAAGATCTCCATACTCTCAATATCCTCAGGGTTGATTGATGCCAATGGGTTATCATCGGTACCACGTTTACCACCACCGATTGGCAAACCATCTACTACATATAGAGGTTGTGAGTTACCAGTCAAAGTAGACGTACCACGAATACGAATATTGGACTTAGCACCTGGTTGTCCTGATGATGCTGTTACTTGCACACCTGAAGAACGTCCTTTCAACGCCTCATCAACAGAAACGGTCTTCGTCTCTGTCAACTTGTCTGCATTGACGTGTGTTGCAGATCCTGTGACATCCTTTGCTCTCACAACGGTATATCCTGCTTCTACAACAACATCCTGCAACATCTCCGCGTCATCTTTCATCTTCACATCAAATGTTGACCCTTTAATTTCATCAACCTTCTTCACCACATTTTTAAATCCAACACCGGAAATTTCCAAAACATCTCCTTTGTCGACAGAAATACTATACTTTCCGTCAAAATCCGTGGCAACTCCTTTCGTAGTTCCCTGGATCATTACCGCAGCACCATACACTGGCTCTCCGCTGGAATCCTTAATTGTTCCAGAAATGGTCCTCTGGGCCATCATACCGAGAGTTACGCAGAGAAGTGCCAAAGACAACAATAATCTTCTCATGTTTAATCAATTATAATTAATATTAATTTAGAATATGCTCATAATAGACCCAAAACACACAAGGTCGACGCAAATGTAACTTAAAAAAAACAAAAAAAAGATTTTTTTTTATTAAAATTAACAAGACTTTTCCATTTTTACATTTATTCCTTTATTCGCTTCTTTTAATAGGGATTCTACAAATGTGAAAAAATCTCAGTAAATCATTTTAAGTAATTCTTATAAATCTATCATTTTTAATGGCTTAGGATAAATTATGGGGTTATATCTTTATGGAATAAAAAAGAAGAGGCCGCGCTTCTGCACAACCTCTTCCTCTCTCTCTTATTTTGCTTACTGAACAATCACTTTCTTCTTTTCTCTGCCGGATCGTACGACATAGATACCACCCTTTTTCAAAGGTATCTCCGAATAGGTTCCTTTGCCCATATATACCAATCGGCCTAACTCATCCGTCACGAAGAACTCACTGTTTGCACTCAATCCATAAACGACCAGTTTGCTATTCTTCGTATATACTCTCAACTTGCCTATTGGCTCAAACTTCGCTACGAATGTCATATTCTTAGCTGGCATAACTGCTGGTATTTCTCTATCCCAACCTTCGAAACGATAACCTAACTTATACAAATCGTCTGGCAAAGCTACGGAATCTCCATAAGCAATCTCCAACGTGCGGATTGTATCTCCATCTTGTACCAATCGGATCTTGTACAATTTAGCTTCCCATTGTGCCTCAACAGTCACTGAGCTATCTGGCATCACCGCTGGTATCGAATCACTCCAACCTACGAAACGATATCCCTTTCTTGTTGGATCTGATGGTCTTCTTACGGAATCTCCATACGCATACTCCTCGGTTACCGTCTTCTTGCTTGTGATGTAGGTGAACTCATGTGTATTCAATTTCCATACGACATAAACTGTAACATCTTCGGCTGGCATCGTAGTTGGAACGGCTGGCTTCCATCCGTCAAAACTATATCCTTCCTTATCGCCCACAGTTATTTCAGATACCTCCTCGCCATATTTGTATGTTACAACCACTGTATCGTCATCCGCGATAAAGGTCATATCATAGCTGTTTGGTTCCCACAATGCGACAATCACTACATTCGTATCTGGCATCGTCACTGGTATCTCGGCACTCCAACCTGCAAAGAGGTATCCCTCCTTCGTTGGATCTTCTATCTTCTCTATCGTATCACCATATGAGTATGGTTTTGTCACACGCAATGTTCCATCGTCGATGGTCAAACCAAACTGTCTTACCTCATATTGTGCTGTCACCACAATATCCTTGGCTGGCATCGTAGCTGGTATGGAGTCACTCCATCCTTTCACAATATAGCCTTCTTTCTCTGGTATCTCAGGCACTATCAATGGTTCTCCATAGCCGTAAACCTGAGTTGTTGTGTCTTTGTCGACAATCGTGATAAACTGATAATCGTTTCTCTCCCAAACTGCCTCCAATCTCACATTCTTGTTCGGCATCAATTCTGGCACCTCACTATCCCATCCTACAAATGTGTATCCTTCTTTCACAGGATCTTCAATTGCTGGGATCGTGTCATTGTAGAAATAGGTGATGACAATTGTTGAATCACCATAATCAATCACCATGTTGTATTCAATTGGTTGCAAATTAGCCGTTATTGTAATGTCATGGTTTGGCATAAAGGCTGGCAATGTATCACTCCAGCTTTCGAAGGTGTATCCTACCACTCCTGGCACTATCAAGGCTTGAACTGCCTCTCCATATCGATACTCATACGTGAAGGTGTCTGTTGCAACTACAACATAGACATGATAGCTTTCTGTTGCCCACACGGCTGAACGTGTCAAATCGGTTGCTGGCATGGTAACTGGCACTGTGTCAGACCATCCTTCAAACTGATAACCGTCTCTCTCATTTACAACTGGAACTATAATGGTATCTCCAAATGCATAGTTCTCTTTCAACACGGAGTCTTCGCCTATCTGCCATGTCATTGTGTAGTTGTTCACATCGAACAATGCGGTCAGATAAACATCTTTCGCTGGCATTGTTTCTGGCACTGTATCACTCCACTCTCTGAATGTATATCCCTCTTTCTCAGGATCTGCAGGTGTAGCTACCTTTTGTTGGTAGTTGTAATACGTAGTTGTTGTATCGCCATCCACTATGACAGCAAGACTGTAGGTGTTTGGTGTCCACATTGCTTCTGAAAGAACATCGTGTGATGGCATGGTTTCTGGCAATTCTGGTACCCATGACAAGAAGGTGAATCCCTCCTTCTCAGGGTCCTCTACCTCTACGGTCTGACCGTAAGAGTATTCCAAACGTGTTGTGTCCTCATCCACCAAACTCAAGATGAAATGACTCTGAATCCATGTAGCTTGTAATGTGATATTCTCTGCCGGCATGGTGACTGGCACTTCATCCGACCAACCTGCGAACAGATAACCTTCTTTCTCTGGTTCTGTCAATGCTGCAACTGTATCTCCATAATGATATTGATAAGTGGTCAATTGTGAATCCACATCGATTGTCAAATCATACCACAATGCCTCCCACAATGCAACGATCTCAACATCGTGTGCTGGCATGTTAGTTGGAATAGAATCATTCCATCCAACAAAGGCATATCCCTTCTCTGGAGTAGGCTCTGCAATCTCTGCCACCGTCTCTCCATATCCGTAGACAATGGATACTGTATCTTGGTTGACAATCTTAACTAGGTTATAATACTCAAGCGACCACTGTGCCTCAACGGTAACATCTCCTGCAGGCATAGACTCTGGTATTGTTGGCAACCATCCTGCAAAGAGATATCCCTCCTTGACTGGCTCATCCAACACCTGAATAGAATCCATGTAATGGTATTGGTGTGCAACCATCGTATCGCCATCCACAACAGCTACGAATTGGTAATCAACCGCAGTCCATTGTGCTTCCACAGAAAGGGAACTGTCTGGCATAACAGCAGGTACGGCTGGACTCCATCCTGCAAATTCATATCCCACCTTCTTCGGATCATCTACCATATGAATTGTATCGCCATACGAATACTTATATGTCTCAACACTCTCTCCGTTTACAAATGAGATTTCATAGCTATTCAAACTCCAAACAGCATTCAACACACGGTCTTCTGCTGGCATGGTAGTAGGCACCTCTCTATCCCACTCTAAGAAGGTATAACCTTCACGAACAGGATCGTCCTTCATCTTTACTGGTTCGCCATATTGGTAGCTTTCTACCAAGGTGTCATTATCAATCCAAGTGATTGTGTAGCTATTAATAAGCCACTTAGCAATGATGGTATCATTGTAGGCTGGCATGGTAGCTGGAACCTGTTTGTTCCATCCATCAAATGTATAACCCACCTTCACTGGTTCTTCCACTTCTGCAATCTCACTTCCAAAGGTATACTTGGTTGAAAGTGTATCATCATCCGAAATGACTACGAAATAGTAGTTGTTTGGTGTGAACTCTGCATTGAAGATAAGATTCTCTGCTGGCATAGTAGTAGGCACCTCTTTATCCCAAGCTATGAATGAATATCCCTCTTTTGGTGTCACCTTAGGCACCTTGATAGTATCTTCATAGGAGTAATTAAATACTGAGGTGTCTTCATCTACAACAAACGATGCTGTATAGGTGTTGCGCTCCCAAGAGGCGATGACAAGCACATTGTAAGATGGCATCTCATCAGGGATTGTTCCTATCCAACCAAGGAATGTGAAGCCCTCCTTCTCAGGGTCTGCTGGTTTCTCAATTGGTTCTTTGTAACTGTATGGAACAACGGTTGTATCCCCATCTACAATCATGGTGAAGTTGTATTTCAGCAAACGCATATCTGCGATGAGTAGCAGGTTGTTACCTGGCATCATAGTAGGTATCTGATCAGACCATCCATCAAACTCATATCCCTCCTCTGATGGATCTGTCAGCGAGATAGGGTTACCATACGTATATGAATAGGTCTTTGGTTTACAATTGACAAGGGTCGTCAATGTATAAGTGTTAATCTTCCATTTTGCCACCACCTTCAAATCGTTGTCTGGCATAGTAGCAGGGAGTTCCACATCCCATCCTTCGAATGAATATCCCTCCTTAGTTGGAGCAGTCAAAGGTGCAATGGTGGTTCCATATTCATAATAGATGGTGTCATTCTGAGAGGCATCATCCATATCGTTCACAACAACGATGCTATATGCATTGGCAGACCATTGTGCATTCAGTTCCACATCCTCTGCCGGCATGGTCACTGGAGCAGTACCCCATCCAAGGAAGAAATATCCCTCTCTTGTTGGTTTGGTTAATGTTCTATAGTCGATGGTCTCGCCATATTGATATTTCTTCTGAATGAAGATGGTATCGGCATTCATGAAGCTGATGGTATAGGTGTTAGCCTTCCATTGTGCCACAAGAATCATATTACGTGCCAACATCTTGGTTGGGAACTCATCATTCCATCCATCAAAAGAGAATCCCTCTTTTGGCAATGGGTCAACTGGCAAAACTGACTCATCGCAATAGTAATAGAATGTATCATTCAAACTTGGTTGATCGATATCATGGATGATCACCAAAGAATATTTCTTAGCCGACCACTGTGAAGTGTATTGAAGGTCGCGTGCTGGCATAATAGCAGGGAACTCGTCGCTCCATCCGTCAAAGTTATAACCTGGTTTGGTTGGATCTGTATAATCGGTTAGTTGGATGGAATCACCATATTCAAATGTTTGTGTGAAATAGACGGATTCGTCCACGAGCAACTCCAACTTGTAAGCATTTCGTTTCCAAACAGCCTTGATAATCAAATCGGAAGCTGGCATGGTGGCTGGTTGTTCTTTATCCCAACCGATAAACGCAAATCCCGTGCGAGACTGATCTTCCAACGGAGACAATGTCTCACCATAGAAAAGATTCTCCACCAAGGAGTCTGATTCAGTGAAATAGACTACATAGCGGTATTTATTTTTACTCCATTTAGCTGTAGACGAGAAGTCGTTTGCAGGCATAGAGTCTGGCAATGCTGGTGTCCATCCTTCGAAGGTATAACCTTCATGTGAAGGGTCTGCCACACTCACTAGGCTCTTATATAAAATATGAATAGTATCTGATTCAGGAACGAAATCCAACCCTTTGGTTAGAATGAGTTGATACTCTGCCAAACTCCAAGAGGCTCTAATTACGAAGTCACCATCTGGCATCAACGTGATAGGCTCCTTATCCCATTTTTCAAACACATAACCACTCAATGAAGGGGGTTCAAGTGCAGGGATGGTATCTTGGTAGTGATATAGTGTCTCAACGGAATCGTTTTCAGTACGATAGACTACATAGCGATAAGTATTTTGAGACCAGATAGCACGGATTGTCAAATTATCTGCTGGCATAGTGGCTGGTTGCTCAACATCCCAACGTTCGAAGGTGTAGCCTGGTCGGTAAGTAGGAGTCTTCAACACTGGCAGTTCGTCGCCATAGCGAAGAACAACAACTGTGGAGTCGTCATCCGTATTATATACCACGTAGCGATAGGTGTTTTGTGACCATCGTGCCGTTACTGTTAAATTTTTAGCTGGCATTGAGTCAGGCAATGCAGGACTCCATCCGATGAATGTGTAGCCAATTCTTTCTGGATCGAGGATACCCGTGATAGGTTCCTTATAATCAAATGAAAGTGTATCGTTCTGACTCGGATCATAGATGTCTTTTTCGAGAATCAACAGATATGGAGCAATTCTCCAAACTGCTTCGAATGTAAGATTCTCATCTGGCATATAAGTTGGGAATTCCAAATTCCAACCTATAAATTTATACCCCTCTTTTGAAGGGTTACTTACGCCCGACATATCTACAGTGTCCTGATAGCCAAATGATTTGGTGTAGAAGACCTCTTCATCAGACATGAGGGTGATAGTATAGGTTGACTTCTGCCAAATAGCTCTGACAACCAAATCAGAAGAAGGCATAGTAGCAGGCAAATCGATGCTCCACTGTACAAAAACGTAACCTCTTCTTGAAGGTATTTCAAGAGGAGTAAGTTCCTCGCCATACTCTTTGTTGGTAACGGTTGAGTCTGTCTCTGTTTGATAAACCACCAAGCGATAGGAAGAGGTTGACCAATTAGCACGAATGACCACGTCATGGTCTGGCATAAAGGAAGGAATCTCATTGTCCCATCCGTCGAAGGTGAAGCCCACACGGAATGGTTCTGCAGGTGGTGTGATTGGGTCGCCATATTGAAGTGTGGTGACACTAGAATCCGTATCTAAATAATAGATAACAAAGCGGTAGCTCTTTTGCTCCCACAAAGCATGGATCGTCACATCATGGTCTGGCATGGTGGTTGGATTTTCAGCATCCCAACCTTGAAAATCATAGCCACTCCGTACAGGTGTTTCCAATGGAGCTATAGCATCTTCATAATGGAACTGTTCTGAAATGGCTGGATTGTTTGGATCATCCGTATAGACCTTGTATTGATAGAGGTTGTGAATCCACTGAGCAACGTAAGTCACACCATTCATAGCAGCTGTGGCAACCATTGGCAGAGATGGAGACCATCCTTGGAATGTATATCCCTTCAAACTTGGAGATTCTACAGAAACAGAAGCTTCACAATCGAATGTTTGGGTAAAGTCAGAAAGAGTCACACCCAATTCTGCATTCGATAGTTGGAAGGTTGAGGTATATTGTTCACTTGTAAATTGTGCCGTTAATGTCAAATCTTCTGCAGGCATGGTAGATGGCACATTCTGATCCCATCCGGCAAAGACCTTACAACTAGGAATATCCGTAGGAGTTGAGATCGACAGTGCAGTACCCGCACTCAAATATTCATCTCTGATAGTTTCCCCATTAGAAATAACCTTCAATCGATATCTTGAGGAAATCGTAACATTAGAGAAACAAGCTCTAAAGTTTCCTGAATAACATAATCTTACATATCGTGTACTTGGAGACAATTGGATAGAAACATCATTCACCATTCTTGTATCCGCACTCCAGATTTTACTACTCCAAGAAGAGCCGTTCGAACTCTCTTTAACGTACCATTCAATATCCGTTGTTAATGCTGCCGACTCACCAGAGAAGGTAAGTTTATCAGGAACTCCATCAAAAGCAATATCCACATACTTATCTTTCCAATTGAATCCGCCTAAGAAGTCACCCACACATACACCTAACAATCCTGCACCATCAATTTCGGGATGTCCCCATTCTGCTGTTCCCTCTGAATTGACAACGACAGATCCATCGTTAAACAGACTCTCTGACATTGTAAATGGCACTGAGACCTTTGCCAATACATTATTCGTTAAGAATATACAAACTAATGATATTATAAACTTAGTAACAATGTTTCTCATTTTTCTATCTCTTAAGGTGGATTCTATCAATCCACATTTTTTCACAATTTTTTGTTTAAACAGCAAATTTACGAAACTCACCTTTTAAACAAAGCAAAATTCTGACAAAGATAGGAAATTTTACAAAAAAGAAAGGACGTTTTTTAGCAAAACATCCTTTCCGACAAATATATTCTAAAAAATGTGCGTTTTTTAGGTGGATTCGAAATGAAATAGGTTTAATTCAACCCGACATTCATTTTAATCCCATTTTGTATTACGCATATCGCCTGTTTGTTCGAATGCGAGGTGCATATTCAACGCTTTTGAAAGGGTCATTGGAGTATGACATTTTCCAGCCATCAACTTCAAATAATCCCAAAGCAACTCTTTGTATTCTGGGTGAACGCAATTTTCGATGATGCATTCTGCTTTTTGCAATGGCGATTTTGCACGTAAGTCTGCCACACCTTGCTCTGTCACAATCACCTTTACGGAGTGTTCTGAACTATCGATATGGCTAGCCATAGGAACGATAGCGGAGATAACACCACCCTTAGCAACTGATGGACAAGTGAAGATAGACAAGAACGAGTTACGAGAGAAATCAGCAGAACCACCCAATCCATTCATCATCTTTTGTCCCAACACGTTGGTACTGTTAACATTACCGAAGATATCCACTTCCAAAGCTGTATTGATGGCAATCACACCCAAACGACGAACCACCTCTGGGTTGTTAGAGATCTCTTGCGGACGAAGCATCAACTTATCCTTGAAGAAATCATAATTAGCATATACATCCATCAAAACATCATCAGACAATGTCAATGAGCTACCACTTGCGAAGGTGATACGTCCGCGCTTCATCAAATCGATAACTGAGTTTTGAATCACCTCAGTGTACATTGTAAATGCAGGTATATCATCGCAATTACCCAATGAACTCAACACGGCATTAGCAATGTTTCCTACACCGGATTGCAATGGCAAGAACTCACTTGGAATAATGCCTCTGCGCAATTCGCTCAAAAGGAAGTTAGCCACGTTTTCACCAATCTTAGCTGTCACAGCATCCACTGGTGTAAACTGAGCGATACCATCAGGCAAATCGGTTTTCACAACGCCAAGCACCTTTTTAGGGTCCACCTTCAACGTAGCAGAACCTGCACGGTCAGATGGAGTATAGATTGGAATTTCACGACGATGAGGAGGATTAATCGGCTCATACAAATCATGCATTCCATTGATTTTAGCTGGATGATGTGCATTTAACTCAATGATCACTTTGTCGGCCTTCTCCACCAATGTAGGAGTAATACCCACTGAGGTAGTCAACACCACTTCTCCCTTATCTGTAATATCTGCAGCCTCGATTAAAGCATAATCAAGATGTCCGAGGAAACCATAACGAAGATCCTGTGCTACATGAGACAAGTGCATGTCAAAGTATTGCACCTCACACTTATTGATAGCGTTACGCATATCTTTACTCGATTGAAAAGGAGTACGGAATTTCACTGCCTTAGCACGTGAAAGAGCTCCATCAATCTGATCTCCGGTCGAACCACCTGTAATCAAGCCCACCTTAAACTCATTTCCCTTTGCATGTTCAGCTTCTGCTTTCAATGCCAATGCTGCGGTGGTTGCCTTTACAGTACCTACTGATGAAAATCCTCCGATTCCTATTACATCATTATTCTTGATGTAAGATGCTGCCTCTTCAGCCGTAATAAAATTAAATGCCATCTTTCTATTTTACTTATATTTATGTAATTAACCTTCCTTTTCATCTTTTCCCATCAGAGAAACACCCTCTTCGGAAAAAACGGTGCAAAATTACAATTTATAATCGAATTATAAAATAGAGACCACTATCATTTTACATAATTATTCACAAAAATGTGTAAATATTCAATAAAAATTCAAAATGAGAGGCGGGGTGATCTGTCAATCACTTGAAAAAAACACCTGTTTGTTTTCATTAAATTTTATCATATATTTGTATTGTGTTAGTTGATGGGGAAAAATCAGATGAGAAAGGAGGACTAACAATTAATTTTCAATGTTTAGTTTATGAACCAGAAAAAAGAAGACAAGATGTATTTTATGAGACTAACCTGCTGGATAGGTTTGTTGTTTATTATAGGGGTTACGTCGTGTCAGGATGAAATAATCAATGAGAGTTCATGTAAGGATGACAAACAGACTTTTGAGGAAGAGACGTTTGGTCAATCAATCGTTTTAGGCAAGAAACTCAACAACCCCTATTCTCTGGAGAACATGCAGGCGGCTTATGATTCGCTAAGCAATAAGTCTGGCAGCACATTAAAGTCTGGCAGACAGTTACAGCCAACGCACTACTATGTGCGATTTCTGCCCAAAGATTCTTCCGATGTCAGACAATTGGAGAGGGACAGTTTGGACCTGTTTTGTTATCCTTTGGATTATGAGATTGAAGAATGGGGAGATTACTACCATGACCCGACAATTCCCAAAGGCCAAATGACATGGCAATACACCAAAGTTCCCATAGACTATAAATTTCCGAACGTTCAATATGAAATAATCGAAGAATGCTATATTCCTGAGGAGGAATGCGACGGAGCTTCCCTCAGGTCCCAAACTGTAATTAATTCAGACCTTCTCGAAACATTGTCGTTTGAGATGACGGGAAATTCAAATCTCTTGGAGAAAAGTGAGTTGCGTTCGAAGGAGTATCCGTCTGGCGACATCAAAGTATACAATGACATAACCCAATCATGGGATCCTGTTGCAGGTGTTAGAATCAGAACTACAAACTTATTAAGATGGTCAAACACCTATACGGATGCCAACGGGCACTACCAAATGTCATCGCATTATCGAACAAAAGTGCATTATGCAATGATTTTCGAAAATAGTCAAGGTTTTAAAATCGGAAACTGGAGTGTAATATCCCCTGCGAGGACACACGAAATGGGTTTTCATTCGAACAAAGGATACAGTGTGTCATTCGGCAAAGGGTCAGATATGTGGGGACACTGTACAGTAAACAATGCGGCATATTATATGTATCAAAACTACAAAAGATACATCCCTGACGGAATGCACTTGTGGGTACTACAGAACGGAGAACGAGGATGTGCAGCAATGCTCGGACATGGCGCAGGAACAGCAGAAAAGGCATTAGTATTAATGGGAGCTACAGCAGTTGTTACAGGTGTACAATTAAGAGAAGAGCTAGCCCCTGCAATTGCTATTCTGTCACCAGACATTATTATCGGGACAAAAGGAAGTTCTAGTTATAATATAACAGAGACCACGTGTCATGAACTTGCTCACTCGATGCACTTTAACAATGTAGGCAAAAGCTATTGGAACAAATACATTCTTGGCATCATTCAATGTTATGCCAGAACAGGAGAAACATACGGAAACAACAAACCAAGTGATTCAGATTATAACGGGCATATCGGTGTTGGTGAGACATGGGGTTTTGCTATGGGGTATTATATGGCTAATAAAAAACTGGGCATAGATGTTGATCCGCCACAAAAATGGTTTAAGCCCACAGCCACCAAAAGACTTTTCGATAGCAAGAAAATAACCCCCTTACAGTTTTTGGATTGTATGGATAATCAAGCAACAAATCTAGAAGTCTTAACAGAACACATATTAACAAAAAATAGTAAAATTACTAATAATTTATACGAATGAAGAAAATAAAAAATTACATCTTTTTACTCTTTATGATGATATTTCTTTCATCATGTCCAATTATGGAGTCTAATGATAATCTGTTTGGAATGCGTATAAATAATTTGACATCTCAAACATTATCTTTTAATGTTAATTTTGATATCTCAAACTATACTGAAGATATAAATAAGGATAGCGTGAAAGTGGGATCTATAAGTTGGATATATGGTTTTGGATTCGAAGAACTCAACAAATCGCCATTTGATATCATAGTCTCAGATTTCACTAACAAGCACATCATTGTCACCTCCCTATCTGGCGACACCCTCGCCAATTGGAATGACTCTTCCGCCGTCTTTAATCAACAATATTGGTTGATCGAGCATCAAGAGAACGGAGACGTTCACTGCACATTGCAACTGACGGATGAGGTGTTGCAACTAAAGTGATTCTGGGTGACTCTGATTTTTCAGAATATATCGGTGTTGGTGAGACATGGGGTTTTCTAAATAGCTATACGAATGAAACATTTAAAGATTTTCATAAGTTTATTTTTTCTAATGACGTTTCTTTCATCGTGCCCATTTATGGAATCGTTAGAAGAGGACTATTTTTGCCTTTGTATAAATAACAACACATCTCAGACGCTGAGCATTGAGATTATTGTTAACAACTGGAATGTTGCTAAAGATAACATTGCGATGTCATCAATTTCAGAATTTCAAGGATTTGGATATAAGGAATTCCCAGAATCATTGTATGATATTTTAATTTCAGATCTAAAAGGCAAGCACATCATTGTCACCTCCCTATCTGGCGACACCCTCGCCAATTGGAATGACTCTTCCGCCGTCTTTAATCAACAATATTGGTTGATCGAGCATCAGGAGAATGGTGACGTTCACTGCACATTGCAATTGACGGATGAGGTGTTGCAACTAAAGTGATTCTGGGTGACTCTGATTTTTCAGAATATATCGGTGTTGGTGAAACATGGGGTTTTGCTATGGGGTATTATATGGCTAATAAAAAAATGGGGAAAAGAGAAGATCCTGGAAACAAATGGTTTAAACCATATGAAACCAAAAAGCTATTTGATGAAAAAAAAGTTACTCCATTGCAATTTTTGGATTGCATGGATAATCAAGCTATAAATCTTGACATATTGACAGAACACCTATTAAACAAGAATACTAACATCTCTAAAACATTATACAAATGACAAATAAAAGATTTTTAAGTTTATCTTTTTTGGCACTATTTCTTTCTTCATGTCCGATAATGGAACCTGACGATGACCATTTCATCATCCTTGTTAAAAACTTAACACCACAAATTTTATGTATTGAGACCGAATTTAATATTAAGGGGCATACGTATATCGAAAATTTTAAAGATAGTGTAAATGCAAATACGACATGTGAACTATATGGTATTGGCCATGATATTTCAGAGAACTCATTTAATATTTTAGTCTCGGATTTCACTAACAAGCACATCATTGTCACCTCCCTATCTGGCGACACCCTCGCCAATTGGAATGACTCTTCCGCCGTCTTTAATCAACAATATTGGTTGATCGAGCATCAAGAGAATGGTGACGTTCACTGCACATTGCAACTGACGGATGAGGTGTTGCAACTAAAGTGATTAAATTTAAACAGATTCTAAAGACACATCACTATGCTATACGTAATCGGATTTGTAAACCTCCTGCTTGGCGATTTCGAGTTATGGTTTCCAATTTTCACATCACCGTGCATTTAGGGTATATTTGCAATATCAATATTTTTTCTACCTTTGTGATGTCCTAAATTAATTAAAAAGAAAGACACAGTACTAAATTAATTAAAGTAAAGATGGCTGAGAAAGTATCTCTAAAAGAGAAAATTGCGTACGCTTTAGGCGACGCATCTGCAAATATTGCATGGAGGGGTGTCTCTGCATTCCTGATTATTTTCTACACAGATGTGTTTGGTTTAGCTCCTGGAATCGTTGCCACACTGATGTTCGTGGCAAGAACCTATGATGGTGTTACTGATGTTCTAATGGGCGCCGTCGGAGACCGAACCAAATCTAAATATGGTAAATTTCGTCCTTGGATCTTATGGACAGCTATTCCGCTGGGTGTCATTCTCTCCCTACTCTACATCTGTCCGGAGAGTTGGTCCACAAACATGAAGATTGTCTACGCATACGTAACCTATATCTTATTCACCCTGATCTACACGGCCAACAACATTCCGTATGGTGCCTTGATGGCTGTCATGACAGGCGATGACAAAGAGCGTACCAGCATCGGTTCCTTCCGTATGGTGGGTGCCTTCGCGGGAGGTATGCTCGTGCAAGGCTCCCTTTTATTCTTGGTGACCTATTTCGGTAATGTGAACCCAACCATCGATGTTCAGCAATTGGAGACTGCCAAATATCAGATCACAGTCTCGTCCCCAAATGATGTGCAAAACGCCCGTATTCAGACAGAAAACGGAATCGCTCAATTCTTAATGGTGGGGAACGAAAAAGACTCCCTTACTGTCGGAAAAAGCTTCTCCATACAGGCTGGTGTCCCTACCGTTTTCCAGGTAGAGGGTGAAGAAAACATCACAGCTGATAGTTTCACTATCATCAATCAACGTCAAGGATATAGCAAAGCTATCTCAACACTTTCCATTGTGCTGATTCTTTGTCTTTTCATCACTTTCTATTTCACAAAAGAACGTGTTACTCCTCCTGCTTCTCAAAGGACAGACATCGCCAACGATTTAAAAGACTTGGTTCGTAACAAACCATGGATCATTCTTCTGGTGGTTGGTCTTATCTTCAACATCTACAACAACATGAAGCAAGGTATCACCGTCATCTACTTCACCCACTACATCCACAATCAACTGATGGCGGGTGTATACATGACCGTATTGATGCTCGCCTCTATCGCAGGCGCAGCCATCACGACACCTTTGAGTAAAATGTTTGGCAAAAAGAATCTGTTCATTGGAGCTCTTTTCGTAACAGCTATCATCAACTCACTTCTTTATTTCTGCAGTGCACAAGACACCATGACTATCTTCTGCATCGGTGCTCTTTCTGAATGCGCCGCAGCCATTCTTCCAACCTTGTTCTTTACGATGTTGGGCGATGCGGCAGACTACTCCGAATTTGTCAACCACCGTCGCGCCACAGGTTTAGTCTATTCAGCTGGCTCTTTTGCTACAAAATTTGGTGGCGGTATAGCTGGTGCCATCATCGGATTAGTTCTTGGTATGTATAACTACGACGGACAAAACTCTGTAGCCATCCAAGGTGCCATACCAGGCATCATCAACCTAATGAGTATCATCCCAGCCGCCATCGCTATCATCGGTGCAGCGGTCATGGCAATATACCCTCTGAGCCAAGAGAAAATGGACGAAATCACCAACACACTTGGCGAACGCAGAAAATTAGAAAGTCCTGTAGCAACTAACTAAGTTGACGCTTCTAGTATAAGGGCGGACCAACGTCTGCCCTTCTTTATTTTTATTATGTACAAACCGATCACACCTCAATTCCTAGGGAGGAAGATTCTCTCGCACATCGATTTCTTGCCCGTTCTGCAGAAAATCGATTGGAGTTACTTTTTCTATGCATGGCGACTGACGGGCAACTACGAAGGTCTCGACACGCTGTGCGACTGTGAGGCTTGCAAAGTGCAATGGCTGATGCGCTTCAGACCTGAAGAGAAGGAGATGGCAAACGAGGCCTATCAACTACTGAAAGACGCCAAAGAGATTCTCCGAAAAGGAATCGTCGAAAAAATATTCGATTTGTCTGCCATCCTGTTTTTTGCAAAGGCTCATAGTCAAGACGAAGGAATCCTCATCACGGATGAAGAGGGAAAGGAGCTCTATCTCCCCATGCTTCGACAGCAACATCCTAGTGAACGGAATGGCTATTGTCTCTCAATGGCTGATTTCATCTCTCCCAAAGAGGATTACATCGGACTCTTCTCCGTCACAGTGCATGGGGGTGATGAATGGGCGGAACGTGTGAAAAACGAAGGGGACGACTACACCTCCCTACTCATCAAAAGCGTGGCTGACAGACTAGCTGAAGCCACTGCCGAATGGCTACACGAAGAAATACGATCCAACTATTGGGGATATGCGAAAGCCACCGGAGCAGAAGGTATCAGACCTGCTTTCGGCTATCCTTCCCTCCCCGACCTATCTCTTATTTTTGAAGCGAATAAACTACTGAATCTCAAGGATATTGGCGTATCCATCTCTGAAAATGGAGCCATGAAACCCAATGCTTCCATCTGCGGACTTCACATTTCGCATCCTCAGTCTTGCTATTTCATGATTGGCAAGATTGGTACCGACCAGAAAGAAGACTACGCAAAGAGAAGAGGCGTAAGTTTAATGGAGTTAGGGAGATGGTTGGTTAATAATTAATGGGCAATTAACGATCCTTGCGTTCTATCTCACGAAGATTCTCCATCTTCTTTTTCTTCAGGAACTCATAGATGCCCTCTAGATGTTCCGTCACCTTTTTATGTCCGAACTCATAGACCTTCGTCACCAAACCATCCAGGAAGTCACGGTCGTGCGAAACCACAATCAACGTACCATCGAAATCCTTCAAGGCTGATTTCAAGATGTCTTTCGTCTTCATGTCCAAGTGATTCGTCGGCTCATCCAAGATAAGCAGATTAACAGGTTCGAGCAATAGTTTTATCATAGCCAAACGTGTACGTTCACCACCCGAAAGCACCTTCACCTTCTTTGTCGAGTTCTCGCCACCAAACATAAACGCACCCAAAAGATCCTTGATCTTATTACGTATTTCTCCCTTCGCCACATCATCAATCGTCTGGAAGACTGTCAGTTCCCCATCCAACAAAGAGGCTTGATTTTGAGCAAAATAACCAATCATCACATTGTGTCCCAACGACAATTTACCATCATGCTCTATTTCGTTCATGATACACTTCACCATGGTGGATTTACCCTCTCCATTCTTACCAACAAAGGCCACCTTTTCGCCACGCGCAATAGTAAACGACGCATCTTTGAAAACCAGATGATCTCCGTAGGATTTTCCCACACGGTCTGCAATCACAGGGAAGCTACCCGAGCGAGGTGATGGAGGAAACTTCAATCGAAGAGCCGAGGTATCCTCTTCGTCCACCTCCAAGATCTCCAGTTTCTCCAACATCTTCACACGCGACTGCACCTGCAATGTTTTGGAGTAAGTACCCTTAAAACGCTCGATGAATTCCTTGGTTTCAGCAATCATCTTCTGTTGCTCATCGTATGCTTTCTGCTGTTGTTCTCTTCGTTCTTTACGCAGTTCCAGATAGTGAGAATAATTCACTTTATAATCATATATTCTACCCATGGTCACCTCTATGGTGCGAGTAGTGATATTGTCGACGAAAGCACGGTCGTGAGAGATCACAATCACCGCCTTCGCACTCTCAATCAAGAAATCCTCCAGCCACTGAATTGACTCGATATCCAAGTGATTGGTAGGTTCATCCAACAAGATAACATCAGGTTTACGCAACAGGATCTTGGCCAATTCAATTCTCATGCGCCATCCACCACTAAACTCTTTCGTAGGTTTGTTAAAATCCTCACGCACAAAGCCTAATCCTAACAGTGTCTTTTCAACATCAGCCTCATAGTTAATCTCTTCGATTGAATAATATTTCTCACTTAAGGTGGAAACTTGTTCAATCAGATTCATGTAGTCATCACTCTCATAATCTGTTCGTTCAGACAACTCTTTATTCAACCTCTCAATCTCCTTCTCCATCTCGAACAATTCCGAGAAAGCCAAAGAAGCCTCTTCAAACACAGTGCGATGATCTTCCGTCATCAAATGCTGTGGAAGATATGCCACCACCGTACCCTTCGGAACGGTTACCGCTCCTCTGGTAGGATTTTGTATTCCTGCTAGGATTTTTAATAGCGTTGATTTACCCGCACCATTTTTACCCATGAGGGCAATGCGATCACTTTCGTTTACCTGAAACGATATATTTTCAAAGAGAGTCGTGCCTCCGAACTCAACAGTCAACCCGTCAACTGATATCATACAATTTTTTTCTGCAAAAATACGCTATTTTTTTCAAACTTTCTAGATTCTTCTTTTTACCAATATTCAATCTGGCAACTGAATCGTTCGATACGGTCGAGGTAGAAGCGTGTCCGTTTAGTCATATTGCCCACTTCGTCGAAGACAACCTGGTCGAAGCCTCTGTTTTTTCCCAATACAAAGAAATGAGGATCGTCAAAATCATCTATCAGGCTCACCCTTTTCTCTTTTGTTTTAAGGATTAGTTTATCGTTGGAATCATATTCTAAGACCTCGGCAAACTCATTTTTCCCATATTGATAGACCTTTCTGTTTCGCACCTTACCTGCATCGTCGTAGGTGACGACTTCGCATCTGATTTTCGCACCCATTTTATCGTAGAGGGATGTACGACGGAAGGTCATCTGCCGAGTGCCACACCAGTCATAATCCTGATATTCAGAATAGGTTAATTTTCCATCAACAGTATAACGACAGATCATTCGTTGTTTGACAGCATGATCCACCGCATAGCGACAACACTCCACCACATGTCCATTTTCATCATATTTAAAAGAGCAATAAGCTCCTTTTGTCGTATCTTCGGTACTATAGACCTTTAGCATGTTGCCAATGGTATCAAAATTGATTTTGCAAACGAAGAAATGTTCGGAAGAGGCCAATGAGTCTTTGTACTCAGTCTCGGTGACGAGCGTATAATATTTCACCTTTCCATTCAGTCCAAGCGACTGAGTGTTAGGCACATTCATACTCTCTAGCACCTGTTGAGCATCCGACTTGTCACTCTGAGCGCTCACCTGAGCGACAGAGAATAACAGCATTAACAAAATGCAAAAAAATTGTCTCATCCTAAATCATTTTTTTAGTGGGTTCTATAAAATTTCAATCTACAGAACTCATTTTATTGGAATACAATTACTATGTTTAGCCTCACCAATAACAAATATGCTTTGTAATCCACCTATGCAATCGATACTACCCAGTTTGTTCATCACAAAGTCCTGATAATCTTTCATATCACGAACATAAACTTTCATCATAAAATCATATTCACCCGAAATGTTATAGCACTCCGTCACCTGATCCATCTGGTTGATGACACTCATAAACTGGTTACCATTCTCGCGTGTGTGTTGTTTCAATTTCACACTGCACAACACGATAATACCATAGCCCAACTTTTCAGGATCCAACACAGCCACATATTTTTTTATGTAACCCTCTTTCTCCAGACGTTTTTGTCGCTCAAACACAGGGGTGGGCGTCAAATTAACCAAAGAGGCCAACTCCTTCGTTGATAGTTTCGAATTCTGTTGCAACTCTTTTAGAATCTGTTGATCAGTGGTATCCAAATTTGCCATAACTAACCTTTTTTTTAGGTGGGTTCCTATGAATTAATCGGGTGGGTTCTATAAATTCATTTCGTGGGAATAGAGCTCACCTTTCGAACTTATTATCGCAAAAATAAGAAAACTATTTTAAACAATTTTAGTTTTTTGCTCGTTTTTTCTTTTTTTTCATTTTCCATCTCATCCCTTTCGGCGTGGTTATGATGTCTATATCGCCCCTATACCAAAACAACCGAAATCAAATAGCGAATAGGGTAAAACAGAAAAGAAAAATTTGATATTCTCATTTTTATCTTTTCGTTTCTTTTTCTCAACAAAAAAGCATAACTTTGGAGAAAATTTCATTTTATGGTGTAAAAGCAATGTTATTCAGAGAGATATACGGGCAAGATTCCATCAAAAAGACATTCATAAAGGCAGTGAGCGATAACAGATTAGCGCACGCCATCTTGTTGCATGGACCTCAAGGCACCGGAAAGTTAGCTCTCGCCATTGCTTTGGCGCAATATGTGAATTGTCCGAACCGAACCGAGGAGGATGCTTGTGGCACTTGTCCCTCTTGCGTACAGTTTCGCAAGTTAGTGCATCCTGATTTGCATTTCGTCTATCCCATCACGCGTAGTTCAGACTCCGTCAAATGCGACGATTTCCTACCGGAATGGAGAAAATGCGTCACCGAGTTCCCCTACTTCACCCTCGAGCAATGGGAGAAACTGATCAGTCAAGACAACAAGCAGAGCACCATCTACACCAACGAGAGCAATGAGATTCTCAGGAAACTGAGTGCCAAATCCTACGAGTCGGAATACAAAGTGATGATTATCTGGCTACCCGAGAAGATGCAAGAGGATTGTGCCAACAAGCTGTTGAAAATCATCGAGGAGCCTCCAGCTAAGACTCTCTTCATGTTGGTGAGCGAGGAGCCTGAAAAGCTACTGCAAACCATCACTTCTCGTACGCAACGTTTCTTCATTCCTCCTATGTCGGAAGAGGATATCGCCAATGCCCTGCGTACGAAATATACTCTTTCGGAAGATGAGATGGCCAACATATCGCACATTGCCAACGGCAGCCTTGTCAAAGCCATCGACATCCTAGAATCTTCGCAAGAGGAAAACGAATACTTCAACCTCTTCATCTACATCATGCGAACCTGCTATCAGCGGAAAGCGAAAGAGATGAAAATTTGGTCGGAAGACATCGCCAAAATCGGAAGAAAACGGCAAATCAACTTCCTAGAGTATGCGCAACGCATGGTTCGTGAAAACTTCATCTCCAACCTGCATGTGCAGAAACTCAACTACATGACGCAACAGGAGAACGCCTTCTCCACCCGCTTCGCTCCTTTCATCAACGAAAGAAACATCGCTGGTTTCCTCTCCGAACTGGAAACCGCACAACGCCATATCGAGCAGAATGTTCAAGCCAAAATCGTCTTCTTCGACCTTGCCTTGAAGATAACCATGCTCATCAAAATGTAAAAACTTAGTTATCAATACAGTAAACAATATATATAATATGAATTTTAATAACAGCTGCCAGATGAATCGTAAAGGATGCAGCAAAACAACAGATCAAAAATTGGACACCTTCGATTGGTTATGCGACATACCTGAGTCAACCAGTGCCACCGACCTGGTCGAGGTGACCTTCAAAAATACACGAAAGGGATATTATCGCAACTCCAACGACCTCACCCTCGAGAAAGGTGACATCGTAGCAGTGGAAGCGACTCCCGGACATGACATCGGTACCGTTTCCATGACCGGACAACTCGTCCTCATGCAAATGAAAAAATACCATATCGACCAGACTCGCACGGAGATCAAACGTATCTACCGCAAAGCGCGTCCGAACGATATGGAGAAATATGAAGAGTTCAAGGCGAAAGAGCATGACACCATGCTGAAAGCCAGAAAGATAGCGGAAGACTTGAAACTCAACATGAAGATCGGTGATGTGGAATACCAAGGTGATGGCAACAAAGCCATCTTCTACTACATTGCGGATGAGCGTGTGGACTTCCGTGAACTTATCAAGGTGTTGGCCGACACCTTCCATGTACGTATCGAGATGAAACAGATCGGTGCTCGTCAGGAGGCTGGCCGCATCGGTGGTATCGGTCCTTGCGGACGTGCCTTGTGTTGCTCTGCTTGGATGACCAAGTTCAGCTCCGTGGCTACCAGTTCCGCCCGTTATCAGGAGATCTCACTCAACCCTCAGAAGTTAGCCGGACAGTGCGCTAAACTGAAGTGCTGCCTCAACTTCGAAATCGATGCTTATGTAGAGGCTCAAAAGAGCATTCCTGATCGCAACATTCCGCTCGAATGCAAAGACGGTACCTTCTATCACTTCAAGACTGATGTGTTCGGTGGTATCATGCAATACTCCTCTGCGCCTAACATGGCTGCGAACATCGTCTCCATACCTGTGGAGCGTGTGAAAGAGATCATCGCCCTGAACAAACAAGGCATAAAGGTGGACTCCCTATTGGAGAGTTCAGAAGAGGAGCGCGTTATCGACTACGGAAACGTGGTGGGTCAAGACAGTCTGACTCGTTTCGACAAAAAGAAGAAAAAGAAGAAAAACAAAGGTGGCAATGGAGGCGAAGCCAAAAATGCAGAAGCCAACCCAACCAATGAGAGCGAGAGCAGCAATGAAAATCCTGCCAATGCGCCTGAGGGCAACGCTTCGTCCGACAACGCTCCTCGCAACGAGGAACACAGAGACCGCCGCGACAACGACCGCAGAAAAGATCGCAACAACCGTCGCGACCGTGACCGTCGTCCAAACAAAGAGGGTGCAGAGGCTCCACAAGACAATGCTCCATTGCAAGAGAATGGTCCGATAGCCGACAACCGTCAGGAAGAGGGCAACGAAGGCAACGGCAACAATGAAAACAGAAGAAGAGACCGTCGCAACCGCCATAGAAACGATAGAAGAAGAAACGACAATCGCAACAATGGCAACAACGGTCCATCCGACGGAGCTGAGAATAATAACCGAGACAACAACCCAGTAAAACCACAAAACAATGAATAAGATTCGTTCCATTCTTCACAGCATCGTCTGCTGTGCAGCACTGTTTGTCTTACTGACAAGCTGTGACAACAACGTGGTATATCAAGATGCAAAGATCCTCAATCGAGAGGGTTGGTACAAACGAGACCTTGTCACGTTCGACTACCAAGCAACAGATACAACGGGAACATACAACGTCATCATTGACATCCGCAACACGAACGAATATGAGTACCAAAACCTTTGGTTGTTCCTCCACTCCGTCTCTCCCGACGGCATAGAGTTTAGCGACACGTTGGAATGTGTGTTGGCTGACAACTATGGTCGCTGGATTGGCAAGTCATCAGGTTCGATGTATGAACTGCCCGTCATCGCCCTGTCGGAGATTCGTTTCCCTAAAGCAGGAAACTATCGTTTCGACTTGGCACAAGGAATGCGTACAGACACACTGCAAGGCATTCATGAGATAGGTATTCGTATTGAACAAGTAAAGATGGAGGCAGATGGGAAAGAATAAACTAGCGAAATTCAGTGAGATGGAGACCTTCCCTCACGTCTTTCAATATACCTACTCCGTAAAACAAGGAGATCCTGAACCCTTTCCGATGAAGGGCAAATGGAACGAGTTCTTTGGCAACGATCATCCCATCATCCTAGAGTTAGGATGTGGCAAAGGAGAATACACCGTGGCATTGGCGGAGCTCTACCCTGAGATGAACTTCATCGGGGTGGATATCAAGGGAGCAAGAATGTGGACAGGCGCCAAGAGTTCCTATCTGAAAGGAATGAAGAATGTAGCCTTCATCCGTACCAACATCGAGATCATCCCCACCTTCTTCGCACCCAACGAAGTATCGGAGATCTGGCTCACCTTCCCCGACCCACAGATGAAGAAGGTGCGTAAGCGTCTCACCTCCACCCGATTCATGGAGCTATATCAGTCGTTCGTCCGTCCGAACGGAATCATTCATCTGAAGACTGACAGCAACTTCATGTTTCAATACACCTGCGAGATGGTGAAAGCCAACCACTACCCAGTGATCTTTCAGAACGATGATCTATACCACTCTGATTTTTCAGATGACAAGATCCTCTCTATCAAAACATTCTATGAGAATCAATGGATCGAGAGAGGTCTGACCATCAAATACATAAAATTCAACCTCGAACCTCGTCAAGAGTTTATCGAGCCAGATGTAGAAATTGAATTTGACAGTTATCGCAGTTATAACAGAACCAGAAGAGGCAACACCTCCTCAAACGATTGACAGAATATGGAAACAAAAGAATTACAAGCTCTTTTCGAGCAAGAACTGAAAAAGTTGAATTGGAATATTGAGCCTCGCAACTTATATACTCCAATTGAATACATGTTAAGTTTGGGTGGTAAAAGGATTCGCCCCCTTACAACCCTGATGGCATGTGAGTTATTCTCTGGCGATCCTATGAGAGCTCTCAAGCCAGCCTTGGCCTTAGAGGTTTTCCATAACTTCACCTTATTACACGACGATATCATGGACCGTGCCGATATGCGTAGAAACCAACCTACCGTACATGTGAAATGGAATGACAACACAGCCATTCTATCAGGCGACGCCATGTTGATTAAATCGTATCAACTACTCGAACAAAGCAATCCAGAGGTGCTTCCAAAACTGTTGAAACTCTTCTCGAAGACAGCAGCCGAAGTATGCGACGGACAACAATATGATATGGACTTTGAGTCCCGCAACGATGTATCCGTCAGCGAATACATCGAAATGATTCGTCTGAAAACCGCAGTTCTATTGGCAGCTGCCATGAAGATAGGTGCCATCTGTGGTGGTGCCGACGATAGAGATGCACAATACCTCTACGAGTTTGGTATCGGCATCGGTATCGCTTTCCAATTGAAAGATGATTTGTTGGATGTCTATGGCGACACAAAAGACTTTGGTAAGGCGATTGGCGGTGATATCTGTTGCAATAAGAAGACCTTCTTATTGATCAATGCCATCAACCAATCAGAGGGAGAGGATAAGAAAGAGTTGATGAAATGGTTGGGAAAGAAGAATTTTGACAGAGAAGAGAAGGTGACAGCCATCACCAACATCTACAACAAACTGCATCTTCGCCAATTCACAGAAAGCAAGATGCAAGAATATTACAGTCAGGCAGTTGAAGCGCTTCGTAAGATAAACAAAGCGGAGACAGACAAAGCCGGTTTCTATCAACTGGCAGAGAAACTAATGCGTAGAATCAGCTAAGGTGAGCATATAATTCATCGTTTAGACAATTTAAAGAAGGAAGTTGAAATGCCATACAGGAGATTACCTAATACCAATCAAGCGAGATTACGTTCCCTTCAACAGGCGGTCAATATGGGGGATTATGTTGACCTGTACGATCTTGCCTTCTCCTACAAAAACTGGGAGGACGCTAAGACCATGCTTGTACGTTACGAGCGCGCCCTGTTTGAAAGCAAGCAATGCAGTGACAACCAATTCAAAACAAGCAAACAACTGCAAGAGACAGCCAAAATGACCCGCCTCTATGTCTCACACTTCATCCAAGTGCTCAACATGTGCGTGCAACGCAATGAGATCAAGGCGGAATACAAAGAACTATACGGACTCGACCCCTCCAACTTCACCGTACCCGATATCAATACCGACGACGGACTGATTGAATGGGGACGCCGTATCATCGATGGCGAACAGAAACGTCTCTCCAAAGGAGGAACACCAATCTACAACCCTGCCATCGCCAAGGTGAGAGTCCACTACGACATCTTCGTCGAGGGATACAACAACCAGAAGATTCTGCAAAACAACACCTCTCGCAGCATCGAGAACGTTGCCGAGATAAACAAAGAGGTGGACAAACTTATCCTCAACATCTGGGACGAGGTGGAGAAGAAATTCGAAGACCTCTCCCCTCAAGAGAAACTGAAAAGATGCAAAGAGTATGGTCTCATCTACTACTATCGAAAGGGTGAGGTCGTTCCCGACGAGGCGGACCAATAAGCGATAACGGAACTCCATCCAACGATGGCTTCCCGATTTTTAGAAAACTAATTAACGGAACATTGTTTCCATAATACGATGGCTTATGAAAATCACATTGTATCTGCGATATCACTCATCTTTCGGTGAAACGGTTTTCATCGAAGGTGACATCAAAGCGCTTCAAAGCAAAGGCAAGAAGGGTTTGCCTATGGAGTACACGCCAAGTGGATGGAAAATCACCTTCTACACAAAGGAGGATTCCTTCAGATACCGCTTTTACATTGAACAAGAGGGAGTCATCACACAAGAGGAGACGGAGATGAACCACGAGGTCGGTCCGTTCAACAACAAGCAGTACAACACCATCCTGGTCTACGACTGCTTCGACCCTACCCCAGCTCCTTCTCGCATGCTTCTCTCATCTGCCTTCTCAAAAGCCATCCGCAACCATCAATCGAAAGAGAAAAAGAGTCACAACATACGCGTGCCTATCATCTTCAACACATGGAGCACCAGTGTCAACTTTAATCACACACTCTCCATCATCGGCAACTGCACCTCGCTCGGCAAATGGGCGGAGAACGATGCCGTCGAGATGAACACCGCTACCTACCCTCGGTTCCAACAGACCTTGGATGCGGACAAACTCTTCTTCCCGTTGGAATACAAGTACGTCATCAGAGACCCGAAACAGGAGAGCATCATCTGCTGGGAAGAGGGCGAGAACCGTCTGCTACCACCCGACTTCTCACCTGCCATCGACCTGATCATCGTCAACGACTCCTGTCCGAACTTCCGTCTACCCGAATTCAAGGGTGCGGGTACGGCAGTTCCTGTCTTTTCACTACGCACCAAAGAGAGCTTCGGCTGCGGTGAGTTCAACGACCTGAAGAAACTGGCCGACTGGGCCTTCAAAACGGGGCAACGCATCATCCAGACACTTCCCATCAACGATACTACCGTGCATGGGGACTGGCGCGACTCCTACCCCTACAGTGCCATCTCAGTCTATGCTTTACACCCAATGTATATCAACATTGAGAAGATTGGCACACTGAAAAATAAAGATCGATATAAGAAACTACAAAAGGCTTTGAACGAAGAGATCTTCGTCGACTACGAAGCCGTCAACAAATACAAATGGAGCTTGCTTCATGAGCAATATGAGCAATATGGAGAGAGCACCTTCAAAAATGCCGATTTCATCGAATTTTTCAAAGAGAATCAGCAATGGCTGAAACCTTACGCAGTCTTCAGCTACCTACGTTATCGATTCAACACATCCGACTTCTCACAATGGAAGGAGGATGCCCACTATGATGCTAAACGGGTGGACGATTATTGTCAGCCTACACACGCAGCATATAACGATGTGGCTATTCACTTCTTCGTGCAATACCATCTGCACAAGCAGCTGACCGAAGCGGTAGAGTATGTTCACTCCAAGGGAATAGCACTGAAAGGTGACGTACCTATCGGCGTCAACCGACACAGTGCCGACGTGTGGGAGCACCCCGAGCTCTTCGATTGCAACGGAAGTGCCGGCGCTCCACCTGACTATTTCTCCAAGACAGGTCAGATTTGGGGATTCCCTATCTACAACTGGCAAGAGATGTCGAAAGACAACTATCAATGGTGGGAGAACCGTTTCCATAAGATGGCATGTTACTTCGACGCCTATCGTATCGACCACATCTTAGGATTCTTCCGTATCTTCCGAACACCTATCACTGCCAAGATGGGACTCTTAGGTCAGTTTGCCCCAGCCCTACCTATGTCGGTCAAGGAGATTGAGGGATTTGGCATTCCATTCAACAAACAGCAGTTCTGCCAACCTATCATCAACGAGGCAGTACTGACAGCCATCTTTGGCGAGCAGAAGGAGGAGATCAAGCAAACCTATCTGATTAAGAATGGCGACGACTCCTATCAATTGAAGAAGGAGGTCAGTTCGCATGCCAACATAGACAAGACGCTTGGCAATGATCCGAAGGTGGCAGAGTTGAAGAAGGGACTTTACTACCTCTGTTGTCAGGTACTCTTCATCGAAGATTATCAAAAGAAGGGCAAGTATCACCCTCGTATCAGCATAGAGCAAAGCTACGTCTACCCTACGCTCGAACCATCATTGCAGAAGGCAATAAAGACGATCTACGAGCATTTCTACTACCAGCGTCATAATGATTTCTGGCGCAAAGAGGCCATTGAGAAGCTGACGCCGCTAATCAACGCCACCCAGATGATGGTATGTGGAGAAGACCTTGGCATGGTACCACAATGCGTACCAGAGGTGATGAAGGAGTTAGAGATTCTCAGTTTGGAGATTCAACGTATGCCGAAAGCGATGTATGTAGAGTTTGAAAACTTGAATACGATACCGAAGGAGTGTGTCTGCACCACCTCCACGCACGATATGAGTACGATGCGCCAATGGTGGGAAGAGGAACGTGAAAGCATACAACGATACTTCAGCAATGAGTTGCATCAGTATGGTACGGCACCACAGTTCTGCGAGTCATGGATCTGTCAGCAGATCATCGAGAACCATCTGAAATCACCAGCCTATTGGGTGATTCTGCCAATACAAGACTGGATGGCTACCGACAATCAAGTTCGCTGGAAGGAGACCTTCAACGAGCGAATCAACGACCCAAGCAACCCAGACAACTACTGGCGCTACAGAATGCACATTAAAATTGAGGAGTTGATAGATAACAACGACTTCAACGACCACCTACGCAATATGATTCAGGCGAATGGTAGATAAAAAGAAAGGGATAATTATTTGAACAGGAAAGCTCTTTTAAAACCATAGACAAAAGGAAAATTGACTTTTTCACAAATAATCCCTAAATTTGCAACGAAACTAAAATTTACAAATTATGGAAATCGAATTCAACAAATCAAAAGCGTTAAACTCTTTGCTGTATGTGGCAAACCGCTTACAACGCAAGGATTTTCATAAAATATTTAAAATATTATATTTTTCCGACAGACAGCACTTAGCCGACTGGGGGCAACCCATTACGGGCGACACTTATATTGCGATGGACGCAGGGCCTGTGCCTTCTCGCATATATGACATGCTAAAAATCGTAAGAGGTGACTCCTATTGTTCTGACACGGAAGGACTTGGAAAGTATTTTGTGGTAGAAGATTGGATGTATGTTCGTCCTCTACAAGATGCCGATCCAGATAAATTGTCAAAAAACGAGAAAGAATCATTGGACGAATCAATACGTAAATATGGCTCATTGTCGTATGATGAAATCAAGGAAAAATCCCATGATATTGCATGGCGTTCAACCGCAAAAGATTTCACTATTCAATGGGACGATATTGCACGAGAGGCAGGATTAGATTCCGATGAGGTTTCATATCTCACTGAAATGAATCATTTAAAAGTTGCTTTAAACTAAAAACATGGCAACCAATAACATTAATTTCGCCTTCACTTAATTTATCTAACCCTCAACCTCCGTCCAATGCGAAGAGTAGTGTTTGGTTTGATATGATTCAACCGACAAAGCTGTTTCACCGTGGTGTGATAGCGACGGGCGATTTTACCAAGGCAGTCACCACTGCGAACCTTATGATAGACAGCCGGGCTGTGTAGAAAAGCATAGAACTCTTTGAAGGATCCCTTCTTCGTGATGGTGTAGGTATCCGCCTTCATATACATCGTGTCGGGTGTAATCTCCAACAGATTGCGTGTATTGATTGGGTTACCCAAGAAGCGAAATTCGAAATGCAAATGTGGACCCGTCGATCTTCCTGTGTTGCCACCCAATCCAATCGGTTCACCAGCCTTCACATTCTGATTGTTCTTCACCAACACCTTCGACAGGTGGGCATAGAGAGTCTCCAATCCATTCGCATGTTGAATCATCACAAAGTAGCCATACCCCTTCTTCTTGGAACTGTTAGAACGTGTAAGACGCACCTTTCCATCAAACGCCGCACGAATCGTATCGCCAATAGTTAAGCGCATATCCGTACCCGCATGGAATCGTCCCCAACGCTCACCACACTCCGAGGTGACTACATTGATATTAGGAGGATAAAATCCACGACAATCCACCACAAAACTATCCCGAATAGAATCTATCGGAAAGCGATAAGGATTCACACGCGCACTATCCCACCCACTGCGGTAGACAGCCACCACAAGCGAATCGGACAATGAATCTATAGGAAGACTTAACGTCGTATAACTCTTCACACTTGCTGAATCCATACTTATGGACTCTAAATCTTCATCCAACGAATCGTCAGCAGACGAGACACTATCAGTCTCTGCAACCTCCACCTCTTGTGCAGAAATGGTCATCGGAAGAAAAACAAATAAAGTCCCAACAAAAAACAATCTCAATCGTTTCATTCACAACAATATATCAGAAAACACCATCAAAAGTTTTCAATTAGCATAACGTTTGCAAAGATAAGAAAAAGTTAAGACATAAAAAAGGGGACGCATATTCATGCGTCCCCTTTTCCCTTTATTTTTCAACCATTCATTCCCCTCCTTGCGAATAATAGGCCTCATACTTCCCATAATACCCATAATGGTTGCGATAATACCCGTATTTATATCCGTACCGTCCGATGGCCTCCGTACCGTTCAGCACTATGGCCAACTGATTGAACCGCTTCTCCTGATAGTATCGCTCGATGTCTGGCAGGATTGCCTTCTCCAACAGATTGGCACGTATCACGAAGAGCGTCATATCCGTCCACTGCTTGATGATATCGGCATCCGTCACAATCTCCACTGGCGGACAATCGACAAAGACATAATCATATTGCTCTCGTAGCTTCTCCATCAACGCTCCTAAGCGCTTACCTGCCAACAGCTCGGCTGGGTTTGGTGGTATCTTGCCCACTGGCAACACATCCACATTCTTATGGACTATCAAGCTCTCCAACTTATCCGTCTTACCACTCAGATAATCCACCACGCCTTTATCACCCGTACAACCAAAGGTGTTCGACAACGTCTTCTTACGCAAGTCCAAATCGATCACCACCACCTTCTCGTTCTTCAATCCGAACGATGAGGAGAGGTTGCTGGAGACGAAGGTCTTACCACTGTTCACATTGGCACTGGTCACCATGATCACCTTCTTGTCACCCAACATAAAATCAATATTGGTACGCACCACGCGGAACGCCTCGTTCACCACATCACGCGCCTGATGTTTCACCACAATATCAATATGTTCATCTTTCTTCTTTTTACGCAACAACGAGAAGGTGCTTCTCTTCTCGCCAGACTCCACCTGTGGTATCTCACCCACAAATGGGGTCGACATACCTTCAAGGTCTTTTCTACCACGCACTTTCGTATTGTAACTCAACAGCAAGTAGATCACACCCAACGGCAACAGCAAGCCCAACACAAAGGCGCCCAACAGAATCTTCTTTTTCTGTGGTGCCACTGGCAGATTCGATCCGCCATACTCAGGCTCCATGATCACACGGGTGTTATATGGTACGAAGGTCTGTGAAATCTCATTCTCCTCCTTCTTCTGCAATAGGAAGAGGTAGAGTCCCTCCTTCACCTTCTGCTGACGTTCGGCAGACAACAGGTGACCAGCCTGCTTTGGATTGGAACTGATACGTGAGTTCACCTTCTCACGGTTAGCCTCCACCGCCTTGAGTTGCAGACGGGTAGCTGAGATATAGTTGCTCACCGAATTGATGATGGCTTCACGCAAGACACTCTTCTGTGAATCGATATCCTTCACCAGAAGGTTCTCCTCGCTACTGCTACCCACCAAACGGTTGCGTTGCAAGCAGAGTTGGTTGTATTCCGACACCTGAGAAAGGATGGTCGACTCCGTCAGTCCCACATTGGCTGGCAACAGCTGGTCGCCACTCGTCTTGATGTAGTTGAGTAGGAAGTCGGAGACGGAGAGCTGGTTGTTCAACTCTTGTATCTTACGTTCGATTTCGGCAGACATCTGCAGGTCGATACTAGCTGTGGCAGCCACATCGGGCAGACGCTGACTACTCTTATAGGTGGCGATGTCATCATCCACCAAGGTCAGGTCATTCTCCAACAGACGAAGACGGTCGTTGATAAACTCCGTCGTCTTATAGGTAATCTCATTTTTATCCTTCATCCAGAACTCCTTGTAGACAGTCACAAGGGTATGGAGAGCATCCACGGCGCGCTCCACATTCTCATCGGTATAGGAGAGGTCGATGACGGTGGAACTCTTGTCGCGCAATGAAACGCCCAACTTCGAACGGAATCCCTCAATTGCAGAGAAACTGCTACGATGGGAAACACGAATGGAGGTCGTTATCGGTTCACCACGATAGAAGAGGTTCTGAGAGATGCAGATCTTACCGATTGGGGTGGAGATGCTATCCCCGAACATAGTGAGCATGTCCTCTTTGATCTCCTCCTTACCGATTTGGAAATCAGAAAGTTGTATTTGTCCAGTAGGTTTTACTGTAACATTCAAAGAAACGACATCCGTCTCATTCACATCGATGAAATTCACATAGATAGGAAGTGTAGAGCCATATAGCACCTCATCACGGAGTAATCCGGGAAGGCGATATTCATTGTTGAGTTGCAATCGACGAATCACCTCATGGTTGATATCAGGCGATTGGAAGGTGGCAATCTCGTTGGAGATGTTGACACTGCTCTGTATCATTCCGAAGTCGGAGAGCGATTGAGCCACGCTACCGCTGAGGGAGTGTCCGTTACGTTCCTCTTTGATCAAGACGGAGGAAACCTTCTGATAGGTGGGTATGGTTCTCACCACATAGAAAACAGCGAGGGACAACGCCACCAAGAGCGAGCCCAGCACCCATTTCCACTTAGAGAGGTAAACGACAAAGAGATCTTTAAAGTCTACCTCTGAATCATCCGTCAACTGGCGATTGTTCGTTGTGTTTTTAGTCTCCATATATTAATGACCGTTATTATTATTTGCTCTTACAATATTATTAACCAGGACTGCCGCCGAGGTGAGTAGTGAAGCGACCGACACCCAGAAGGAGGCAGACTTCACCGTGTTACCGTTGACAGAGGAGTCGCCCGCACGTTTCTTATTCGGCGTCACATAGACCACGTCGCCCTGTTGCAAGAAGAAGCCTGGTGAAGAATAGATATTTTGACCGTTGGTCAAGTCCATTTTATAGAAGAGGTCGCCCTCCGGACCTTTTCTGATGACGAGCACCTGATGGCGGTCGCCATAGATAGTAAGGTCACCTGCCACGCTGATGGCATCCAAGATGGTGAAGCGATCTTTGTCGAGGCGAAAGCGACCAGGGGTCTTCACCTCACCGAGGACGGAGACACCGAGGTTGGTAAACTCGACCATCACCACAGGGTCTTTCACTTGGTTACTCTCCACCAGTTTCTGTTGGATGGTGGAGGCCACCTCTTCGCGTCTCAGGCCCTCCACATGCACCTTACCAAGGATAGGGAAGGTGATGTCGCCATTAGAGTCGACCGTATAGCTGGTGATGTTTTCCGACGAATAGGAAGAAGAAGGCAGATAGCCTCCGCTGAGAGTTTCAGCACCCGCGATTCGTCTGTTATAATATAGAGGGTTGAAGACTGCAGCGATTTGAGGGTCGCGGCAGTTAACCAAGATTAGCACTTTGTCATCCGGTTTCAGTGTAATGCTTTGTTCGTACGACGCACGTATTTTCGTACTATTACCAGCATCCTGCATATAGGCGATGTCTTTGATATTGGCACAAGAGGTGCCGAAAAGAATCATCACCAAGAGGCATAATTCCAATCCAAAAAATTTAGACTTCATATTTTATTTGATACTTGTTTGACAAAATTAATATTCCCATAAAAAGTATTCACCATTCAATGCGTGGTGCAAAGATAAAGAGAATTTCAAAAAGCAACCAAAATTCTCTGCAAAATTCAGGGATTTGATGCATGATCAATCGGGGCGAATTGCTATTCGCCCTTACGGATGGAGCCCCGCAATGGTAGGGGCGAATAGCAATTCGCCCTTTGTGATGATTGCATCAAATGGTGGAATTTATTCCCGATGATTTAATTATTAATTCCTAATTCCTTACACAAATAGGCATATACGTAACCAGAGCTTTGTGCGTATAATCCTGTTTTAGGACGTAACAATGCACTATACGTTGCCGAATCATAAACAGTACTAACAGCTTCAGGCAACGAATAATGCTTCCTATCCATCAATAATTGGATAATGTCGGATGTGATGCACTCCGTCATAAATTTAAATTCCTGTTCACTTACATTCATTGCTCTTCAAATATTGAATGGCTTTCTCTGTACAAAATGCATATTGGAACGTTATTCCTTTCATATAATGCAATCTACGAAGAAATTCTTTCTTATCAATATTACCCATACGATAATTACGAATTTGTAATCCTACACGATCATTGGCAATAGGACCATAAACAACATCATATGGATGTACATATGGGGGGACGAGTGACTCATCACGATTCTGATATATGAAATCTGCCCATTCTTCGTTATATTCTTCAAACGTCTTAAATGACAATGACCCATTAACCAAAAGATTTTCGTCGAAAAAAAAGGAATTTACGATTGGCTCCCCCCCAAAGAAATCAACTCGTGCATTAGCGACATCCAATGCTTGCTTTTTATCAGCGGTCAAATAAAATGCCTGACCGAAATCCTTATAAGGATTACATTGGGTCAAATCAATATTTGAGACAATGGTATTTGAACCATGATAGAGTGTTATCATATTGTTCCTCCCATTCTTTGGCAATAAGCAGTAATATCCCGAATGTTTGATTCAAACGATTGGGTATGCAAATAGTCATATTGACGGTTGTAAAGGTCGAGCGCCTTATATCGTTGCAGATACCGAACAACATCTTGGGTAGAAATACCGTAATGTGCTGCAAATTCTGCAATTAGCGCTACAAGATATTGTACTTTGTCGGATGCCATACACAAAAGATTTTCAGATGTCGTTTTTTCTTGCAAATATATATTTAATTTGGAAACGCACCAATTCACGTACGGGCGAATAGCAATTCGCCCCTACGATGCTTTCTCATGCCTTGCTGTTTGTATTATCAATAATATAATACCCTCCAGTTTTTTTGTTGCCGCGACGCTCAATTAATTCCAATTGCAATAATACACGAATATGTTTATCAACGGTGCGAAAGGGTTTTTGCATACCTGCGGCAATATTTGTAGTATTTAAACCCTCATGTTGTTTGATAAAATACAATGTCTCTTTTTGGCTTCCATTTAATTGACCATTTAATTGACCTTTTAATTGACCATTTAATTGACCATTGGTACGGACTATGGCACCCAACCGTATGCCGCGCACCTTGTACGGGCGAATAGCAATTCGCCCCTGATGATGATTGCATCAAATGGTGGGATTTGTTCATGATGATGTTCGCATCAATTTTTCTAATTGAATGGATTCTTATATTTCCCCATCAATTGTTTGAAATAATAAGGGAAAAATTTCATATCATCAATGATGTAGCGATGAAACAACCTCTTAGGTTCAGAGAATAATCGGAACAACCATTCAAGGGCAAGAACCCTGAAAATTTTCGGTGCACGTTTAAGGTTTCCTGCCTCAAAATCAATTGTTGCGCCAAGAGCCATCCAAAGTTTAACATCCTGCATTTGATCTTTATGAGCAAAAATCCATTTCTCCTGTTTGGGAGCCCCCACGCCAACAAGTACAACATTGGCGCCACTCTCATTAATCATCTGATGAATACGATTATTTTCTTCTATATTTTTTTCAAACCCATATGATGGAGAATATGCTCCCACAATAATTTCACGCCCGATTTTCTCATTAATACATTTTTGTGCTTTTAATGCAACATTATCCATAGCACCAAGTAAAAATATCTTACAAGTAGAATCATCTTTGTGATATTCACAGAACTTCGTGAAAAAAGAACTGCCTGGTATTGCTTCTGGAATGCTACGTTTCTGTAATTTGGAACATAACCAAAGTACTTCCGAATCACAAATTACCCACTCAGCATTCTGATAACAATGCCAAAAATCCTCATCATGTTGCATTTTAACAAGATGATCGAGATTAGGCGTAACAAGTACTCCTTCCTGCATATCGCGAAGCAACTCGTCTTCTCTGATAGCAATAATATCTACATTCAGTATCCTTATTGTATTGTATGACATTGCTGACTTAATATTATTTAATTATAATGTTGTCCAATCTATGCATTTATGGTTGTCAGACATTAAAAGTTTTGAAATGTAACTAAACGACGAATTTCCCTGCCAATACAGTGTATACGTCATAGAAAGCAGCCACATTTCAATTATGCTGTCCTCAAACATTTTATACTTTAATTCCTGATCGTTCATTTGAGAAGCCCATATATGAATTCCTCCATCAGTCACTTTAGGAATATATTTTTGATATAACACCAACCCATAGCTAACGTTATCTTTAAAAAGTTGCACAATTTCCTCATTATCAGTGCACAAAAAGACTGGCCGTTTTTCCTTTGCAAGTTTTGCAAAGAGATTATCAAAACTACCATTAGCTTTTTTGTCTGTGAATCTTACATGTACACCAACCGCATCACGGATTCCTAGATCATCCGCAATAGTATTAATTTTATTCAAAAAATCTTGATGTAATCTCACATGCTTAAGAACATCACTCATGTTGGTCATCGGGCGGAAATCAGCATACAATACTATATCTTCATCCAACGACAACGACAAATTGCCTCCCATCGGCATATTTTTCCCATCGTTGCGTTGTGAAAAGGCCTTGAACCATGACATTTGAGTTTTATCACAAGCCTGAAATGATGGTAATCCTAACAAATAACCAAATGTATGCAAACGAAATGATGACATCAAATATTTATACCCACGCAACCTCGACAAAAATGGGAAATAAGCATTGAACAATCCTTTTGACTGACGTTCCGCATACACAGGGAGATTACAATTATCTGCATCTAACATGGATGGATATCGGCTACATCCGTCAGCCAACATATCTGCAGCAACCTTCACATCAGAAAGATATGGAATGTCACAAACCTCAAAGAAGTCCGTAAACACATTATGTCCCTGCGCACCAAACATTCCATCCGACCAATCTATGCAAATAGTCCGATGAGACTTCTTTGCATATTTGATGGCATTATCAATGGAAATAAGCCTATTCCCAAGCCCTGCGCAACCCTTTAACCATAAAACTTTCATAATCAATCGAATGTGTATTTATCAAATTCATCTTGTGGGAGTCTTGTCCCCTTAACAACAGCGGGATTGCCATATACAATACTATTTGCTGGGACATCTTTTGTCACAAAAGAATTTGCACCCACCACCGCTGCGATGCCGATGTTTGCCTTTAATACAAACGACCCCATTCCAACAAACACACCGCTCTCTATTATATTTTCCCCACACTCAAATGTGAACGCACGTGAACGCACATCGTGCCCAGTGTTGCACAATATGCAGCAACTGGCTATGCTCACGTTGTTTTTAATCATAAATTTACCTCTTACGATCGTGGCAAAATCAATGCTGCTGTTTTCCCCAATGTCGAGAAGATAAGGGTGGACAATCGTGGCATGGCGCGAGATGTACGTTTTGTCTCCTATATGTGCGCCAAACATTCTCAAAATATTAATTCTCAAGGCATTGAATGGAATATGATGGAATATTGGCAGACCAAAGAATTTCCACAACTTGAACTTTAGTGACACCGCGACTCCTCTGGTAGTGGCATCTTTCTGATAATACTTTTCTTTGCTCATTTTTTTATTTGATTAATAATTTTTGCAGGATTGCCACCGACGACAGTAAATGGGGCAACATCTTTAAAGACTGACGCTGTTGCGCCCACAATACTCCTTTCGCCCACAATTACACCCATTCCGACAAATGCCTTCATCGCAACCCAAGCATTTCTACAGATAGTTATTGGTGCAATCACGAGAGACGTGTACTTATTGTTTATTTCCGATGTGTCATGTCCCGCCGTACAAAGACAAGCATACTGTGAGACTGTAGAATATTCTTCCAACGTCACCATCGCCTGATTGTAGCATATAACATGAGGTCCAAGGCAACTGTGATCCTCCATCTTCAAATTCCATGGAGCCCAAATATCTACCGAAGAATACACCAAAGCCTTAAATGAAACATTTGCCCCAAATAGTCTAAGCAACAACCATCGCCAAGGCCAAAACAGACGAGTAGGGAACATTCTAAAAAATGCGTAATAAACCAATATCCAAAGCAATCTTCGTGCTTTAATGGTATAAGATACACTACCTATATTTTTCTTATGCATTGAGATCTCACTTATTAACAAACTTTTTTTTCTCTTACCAATACACTGATATATAATAAAAGATCATCCATTATTTAAGGCAATGTGTGTTATTTCACATAACCAAATTCGGAAGAAACACCAACACCTTTCAACCGCATATATAGTTCCATCATCTGCGACGAAACGGCATCCACACTATAACGTTTTTCAACTAGCTGACGTCCATTGTTTCCCATCTCTGCTATAGTGGTTGATGGCAAACGCAAAAACTCTTGCATTGCATTGGTAATTGAATCCGCATTCGTATCGCACCACCATCCACAATGTCCTGATTCCAATTCCGACCAAGGGGCTCCTTTGGTTGTTATAACAGGAACACCACATGCAAGTGCTTCAGCCACAACTATGCCAAAATTCTCTGAATAGGTGGGCAATATGAACAAATCAGATTTACGATACAAATCAAATTTTTGTTGTCCATATACTGGATCATGGAATATAATGATATCATCAACTTTTGCCTGTTTCACCCTCTCTTTCAATTGTTGAATGTATGCCTCATCTCCATTGCCGACAACAGAAACGGACCATCCGAGCAATTGTTCTTTCAGGTTACACACAGCCTCAACAAGCAATTCTATTCCTTTCTTCTCGTGAATACGTCCCAAGTACAAAATCGACTTATTAATCGAATAGTTTGTCTTAGAGCTTATTTCATCGATTTGCACACAATTCGGGACAATGGCAATTTGAGAGTTCCATTGCAGTTTTGCCAAATTATTCAACTCTAATTCAGACGTAGCCACAAGGAAGGCTTTTTGAATAGCACGTTTTTGGTATAATTTCAAAGCAAGCCATTTCGTAAAAACATGCCGTTTCAATATATAAGGTTCTAACATTCCATGAGGAGAAAGAACGGTTTTATAACCAAGTTTTTCAGCCCATATTATCGTATATGCGCTATACGGAGTCCAGCAACCATTTGAATGCACTACATCAGGGTGTAATTGGTCAAGCAAACGTAGGAATTCTCTTTTTACCCCAAAATAATTCTTCAATGATTTCGGTCTTGATGGCAAAAAATGAAGTTCGCAGTTTTCTAACGTCACCATATTGTCTTTCTTATGGGTTGCAATATGCAATTCACACAATTTACCCAAGCCTCTCGCCAAAGGCTGAATAAAACCCGCAATGCCACCAGATGACTTATCGATTGATGGAATGTAATATAGTATTTTCATATATACGTTGTATGTTTTTCTATCTAATAATATCAAAAACAGCAAAAATTTTTAGTTCCTCCTATTCAAAACATAAAAATGCATTATCAACCATATTAGACATTGTTAATTTATCATGAACATATTGCCGTGCATTATTCCCTAGACGTTCAATTTCATTTGTCGACAATGACTGTATCTTATTTATTAATTCTTCAATGCTATCAACTATTATAGAATTATAATTTTCAGTCAAATAGGAATACTCTACACATTGGAACACCTGTTCTGATCGTTTGAACGTCAATATAGGTTTACCATATGCCATTGCTTCTACTATAGATAAACCCACCCAGCCTGGCTGATAATAAATATCTGACATGGTGAATAACTCTTGCTTCTTCGCCGTATCATACACAGCTCCAAAATCATATACATTTTTAAATTCAGAAAAATCAGGCTTGTTTTTCCCATCTCCAATTATTATGAAAGCATACTTATTAGAATCAAGACTTTTAATCGTATCCATTAATAAATCAACTCGTCTATAATCAGATTCAAACCGTGCGCAATAAATAAAAACGACAGGTTCTTTTATATTATATTTATTCTTCAGTTCATCTTTGGTTTCTAAAGATCTATATGACAAAATTTCATCTACACCAGTGAATGTATTACACAATGCTATAATTTTCTTATCGGGGAAAATCTTTTTCCATTGATTACGCTCTTTTTCCGTATACAACCATACGCCATCAGAAAACTTAATCATCAATTTCAACTTCCAATCTGGTTTTTTTTCCTCTAAGAGATAACGTTTCACAGATATGCCCTGACCCCATAATATTATTTTTTTCCCGTGTATCCATTTAGTAAAAAGTAAGAGCCAAGTTGTAAGATGTGCGAAATGTAACATTAATACAAGCGTGTCATATTTCTTCTTAAACAACTTTCTAATTGAATAGCATAAAAAGCCTCCAAAATTTTTATTGTTTATGTATATAATATTATCATCTTCTTTTACATTAAACCCCTTCTTCTTAGCAAAATCCACAGAATTATATATATATACATCAAGTCCCCCTACTCGACTCCTTAACATAGAGAAAAAATCCTCTCTGTAATGTGGAACTTCAGACTGTAATATTGCTACTTTCATAAGGTATCAGTTTTTTCGAGATTTGCCACCGAACATTTTAATACATATAACAACAAACATATGGGTATCCATTTATGAAAAGTATATGGATTGCCAGAATTTAAGCAACTTACAATATTTCTTAAAGATAATATAGAGACGAAAAAAACAATGACCTCTTGTTTATTACTAATATTTGATTTAAAAATATATTTTAAAGGGAAATAAATAACGTAAAAAGAAAAGAAGTACAAACCTACAATTCCCATATCTCTAAAGGACTGTAAGATTGGTTGATCAATCTGCTGCATATTACCATTGCCAATAATATAATTTAACAAACTAAAATTTTTAATTTCATCCAATGCAGCTTGTCGGTATCTATATCTCTCAAACGCAGAACCTGTCATATCTGTATGAGTTCCATATAACATATCATTTAAACCATATAATACATTATCTATCCTATCTGTATATAAATCTCTATAAATAGATCCCAACACAAGAATTGAAACAACAATAACTGCTAACACAATTCTTTTCTTAAATTTTTCATTAACACTCGTCTCTCCTTGCATATATTTATATACTACTATTAGAAAAGCACTGATAGCAACAACCAATGCAGTCCTTTTGGTAGACATTAGTAATATATACATATCAAATAGAGCAGAAGCGATCATTAAAAAATTTACATACGCTTTTTTTCTCCTTGCATTATCTCCCACAACCACACAACATACAATAAAATTATTTAAAACGATATCCGTTGCAACCATTTCATCAAGGATTCTACCTCTATCGTTTGTTATTAATCCGTTATGAAACACATAAAAAGCAGTCAGTGATCCAATGATAGTGATTAAATAACTATAGATAAAAAGATGTTTATAATCTATTTCAATAGTAACAAGCAATAAAGTAAAAGCCAACGTCGCAACAAACAAATTAAACATATAATTTAAATTCGCATATGTAAATTCGCTCATATATATGTATAATGCGATTAAAAGTTGCAATCCAATTATTCGTTTTAAATGTTTACTATAATTCTGATCAACCGACAACCTATTTCGTGAAATATTCAACATCAACAACATCACACAAACAACAAACACGATATCAGACCATCCACTATTTGAAACAAAATAGTTAAGAAACATACCTATTGTCGATCCTCCTGCGATTAGCAAAGAAATAGCCAAATAAAAAGACTCTTTTCTCAACGATATTCGACTCATACTTCCTCTATTCCCTTTATAACTTTCTTATATTGATCCAAAAGACTATCAACGCAACTAATTATATTATAATTAGACGTAATATACTCTTTAAGCCTTGGTTGAAAAGTTTTTCCCTCCAATGCCTTAATAACACTCTCCCCTATATTATCGATACTATATGGGTTCACCATATAACATAATCCTCCATAATATTCATGAGGACCTCCAATTTCTGTTATCACTATATCGCAACCAAAGGATGCCGCTTCCAATGCCACTAAACCAACACCCTCGTTAATACTCGGCAATGCAAAAACCTTCGCTTCCTTGTATAGTTCAATAAGTTTTTCTTCTGAGACTCGGCCCAAATATGTAATGTTATCATTCGCATCTATTACTTCCTTGAAAGGGCCAAACTCAGTTTCTTGATTACTTCCTGCAAGAACTAGTTCAAAATTATATTTGATAGCAGCTTTCATTAAGCGCATAACATTTTTTCTTCCATCCGTAATTTTGCTTACATGAAGACAATAATTTTTCTTTATAGGATAGCAATCAATTGTATGCGTACGAAAAGACAAAGGAATCAATGCTGTTTTAGATACAGGAACACAGTATGCACCAGTAATATATGAAACTTCATATTCACTTCTTGCGAACCACATGGATATATACTGGTTAGTTCTCTTCATTTTGTTATTTACTGAACTTAATCGCAAAAAAGGGATGTTAAGACTTGCTGCCATTCTATACTTCTGCACCGACTGTATAGTATCTATAATCGGGGAAAGAACAATTGGAATTTTATATTGTGATAGTGCACGACACCATCCTAACACATTCTCATTCTGCCCAAAAATATGAATAATATCCAAACTTTTCCATTCGATTTTTTCCCATGGATTTATAAAAACCACATGATTAGACCTTCGAATTAATTCTTCAGCCCAAACCTGCGCTTGCATCCTTATCCCATTAAACGATGAGACACAGCATCCTATATCAATTATGTATCCAATATTCATCTCAATAATCAATTATGATTCTTCTATAAAATTTTTTCTCACCATACAATACATAAAAAAACATGAAATAAGGTTCTTCAGCTAAAGAGACTTTTAATTTTACACAATAATGTATTGTATCTGAAGTAAAAGAAAATTGAAAGGATTTTATCTAACATCACTATCCTATCAGATATAATTAAAGAACATATAATTTTATCTAGCAATGGCAGGTAAGCTTTTATATTATAAAATAAAAGTTTGTCTTGATCTGAAAAACTTTTGCTTAATATAGAAATTCTTTCTTCCGATTTTTTGCGATTTTTTCCATATCTGTATATGGTTTTTATAGCTCGCATTGCAAAATGGACTAACCATTTTTTTGTACTGAACAATTCATCGGCAGACATTGAATATTTCTTTTCACATAAATCTATTACATTTGCATAAGCACAATATCCAGCGTATTCCTCTTCAAAACTATGGTACGATCTAACTAGGGATGTCGGATTTGCATTTGAATAATGATATTCAGCATTAGAAATAAACTTTACACACTTCACACACAAAATATAAGAAAGACAAAAGATTAAATCTTCGCCAAACTTCGCCTTAGGGTTAAAACGGATGCCATTATTCATAATTATCTGTCTATCATACAATTTCGAAAAAGGATATCCTTCAAAACAAAATACTCTTTTTTCAAACATTTCATGAAAAGATTCTTCATAAAACACTTCTTCTATGTGTTTGTGTATAGAAGGACCTTTTGCATTCTCTTTGACAAATCCAGCGACAATCAGCGACGGCACATCATTAATCTCATTCTCAATTAAATGATAAAGGCACAATGGTTCCATCCAATCATCAGAATCCACAAAGCAGACATATTGACCATTCGCACACTCGATACCAGCATTTCTTGCAACAGATGGTCCTGCATTATCTTTATGTATGACCTTAAATCTTTTGTCTTTTTGTTCATATTCATCACAAATTTTGCCACTTCCATCAGAAGATCCATCATTAATAAGTATGCATTCCCAATCTGCAAATTTTTGAATCATAATACTATCGAGGCACTGACAAAGGCACTTCTCCACATTATAAACAGGAACTACTATTGAAATTTTAGGCATAATCTTCTAACTATTGAGAAAAGTACATGAGTTTTGCACGTATGATTCTAAGTTTTCAACCATTTGTTTACTCTCCTGCACATACTTTCCATATCTATCACTAATCTGCAACTCCGACAAAAGATCTGTAATTCGTTCACTCGCACTATCAATTTCCAAGACAAAAAATGGTTTTTCAAAAATAATCGAAAATGCAGTTGCATGAAAGCTAGTCGTCAGGACGTAATCTGCCTTTACTATATACCCTAAAAATTGTTCTGGGCTAACACCTTCCACAATATGCTGTCCTTTATAAAAATACATACGTAATGGTTTCACATAAACAATTTGAATAACCTTCTTATTTAATTTCCTGCCCAATTTTTCTGCCTCTAAATCAAAATTAACATTATCTTTTACTTTGTATGTCAATATATAATTTTGTTCTTTAGGCAATTCTGCTATTTTAAGCCATTTATCTTTGGACAACAAAAAAACAGGATCACAAACAGTTGAAACAATGAGTTGCAGATTTTGTTTTTTTATATTTCCAGTAATGCTTTTTTCTCTGCATGAAATCTTCGAAAATTTATTTAGCAACTCATAAACTTCTGAATCATATTTCATTTCTCCGCCATCGGACACTGCATATGCAATTTTCTCTCCATTAAAGTATTTTCCAAAATATGTTAAGTCCCGTCCCGTTATACATGGATTCCATATTTGGTCACTTCCATAAATAATCAAATCATATTTTGAAAAATCTTCTGGTCCAATGTTCAGATAATTCGTTCTAAAGTCTTGAAATTTTTTATGTTTTTTTCTAGATTTAAAAAAATAAATTATAGACCATGGTTTTAGAATTATAAACTTCCGGACATAAAATTTTTCTATTTTAGGACATTTGTAATCTACCACATAGACTTCATCGTTAGGATACAACTCCTTTAATTTTTCTTGCAATGCATAACACTGCAATACCGCACCATAATTGTCGGCGTTATGGAAAGTCATTATTCCGATTTTCATCACAAATTATAACAATTTTTATACAAAACAATTTCTCTTGACCCCTATAACTTTTAGCACCTTCTTAATGCATCGTTTTACGAATCTGTAATACCTTAATACCACGCATTCCACCACATATTTGTTAATAGCCTTCTCTATTCCATTTTTTGCGTAATAGATTTCAAATTCCTGTCGTTTAGGATGAAACTCCGAAGTTTGTTGCAGGTTTCTTTGCATCACATTTTCCAACTTTGAAGGAATAACATTCAATTTATCCTTAATTGTTTCAAACAACTCTATTCCTTTTTCAGTGTTGCAAAACACAAGAGAACAACCTTTGTTATCCGCATTAAAAGAGACATCAGTCCGTTCACTACCCCAATAATCTGCGAGTGTAACATCCGAAGGGCGTGTCAAGTTGCAAAAATGGCAATTTCCACATGAGTGTCGAAAAGCTATGCTCTTGTAAAAATTTCTAGCACTAATAATATTTGTTACCCCCTCGAATTTGTAGCTTTCCACATGCGCACTCCATCCAAAATGCACCTTATCGCGAAAATCAACACTTTCAATCGTACTACCATATTTTTTTTCAAGCCAATCCAGATAATCTTTCCACATTTTTGGTCCTGGAACTCCATGACATACGATATCAACAAGATATAATTTTTCTCGCAGTTTCTTACCAACAAAAGAATTCAGTCCAGAAGTTTGACAAGGAGTGCCTGAAAACATCACCATTAATCCATTCTTCAAATCTTCTTTTACTTGTTTGTAAATTCCTGTCAAGTCACTCTGCACATATTTAGAACCTCGGAACTCGTCTCGTTCCTCTTTTGTGGTCGCACGTTTATGCGTTACCACAAAATGTCCTGTATAACCTACACCATATACAATTCCATCATTTTCCAAAACATAATCCGAAAGGGCTGCAAACGCACCTCCACTTCGGCTTTTCATCATCTCAGCCATATCTTTGTGCCGAGCAGCATATGCTATTGGTTCTGACAGGTTAAGAGACTTATCATAATCATCATTGAAAGCGCAAACCTTATCGCATAGTCCACACTCAACGCATTTCGTTTTGTCTACCTCCGGATACAAAAAACCGAAAATGTCAGGTTTCATCGTGATTGCATTTTGCGGGCAAATGCTCTGACATGCCGTACAACCACAACAATCTTTTTTGTCTTTTATATCAATCATTTAAAAAACCTGTTTTTTACCTTCCTTATCTGATTATTGACAATCATTTTGTCATGTTCCGTACAACCAATTGTGTACGAAGAAACCGCAACAGAGATTACTGATAAAAACGACAACATTAAAAAAGAAAAGAAGTCCTCCTGAAAATAGTTTTTTAACGTAACTGGCAAGACTGCCGCTACCACTGCAACAAGCACAACTCTGAAATAAACGTTTTTAAAAAAATCCAGCACCGGCAAATCAGCCATTTTTTTTAACATGATCAGTCTTGAGATTTCACATATAACAGAAATACAGATAGCAACAACAAAAATACTTTCTGATGGTGCACCAAGTTTATAACAAAGATATGTTATTGGAAAATTCAACATCTGTAATCCCCCCACTATCAACTGATAATTACGAATGTCACCAGTTGCCAACATTAAAACCACCAACGGATTCGCCAAAGATTCACTCAGTACAAAAACTAAAATTAATCTAACAAAAATCACACTATTCTCAGGCACATCAACGAGCCAAAGATTTAAAATATAAGGCGTTGAAACAATTATTGGCAGAGCAATAAACAGTAGAATAAAAAACGAAAATTTGGCACTTTGAAAGACCAACTTCATCATGTAATCACGATCTCCCGTGGCATAACTCTTTGTAATCTGTGGATTTACCGCAGTTGTGAAACTTGTCACAAAACTTGTGGCTGCATGACTCACCTGCATTGCAATTCCACGTGCAGCATTTATCGTCGTTCCAAAAAACAAATTTATCAAAATATTACCACCATGATCACGTAATAAAGCAGAACTTGCTCCAATAAAATTCCACCCCGCAAATCCAAACATCTCCTTCATCAATCCTTTATCAAGCAAAAAATGATATGAAGCTTCTTCAAAATGTCTTTTAGAATAAATTGAATAAATAGAACGATTGATTAGACCAACTAACATAATTAACAGTCCATAATAAACTAGTCGGTCGAAAGGATTGTAAACTATTATAAACGCAACGATTAGTTTTAGAATGACATCGACGATACTGATATATGCAAAGGCCGACATCTTTTCATGCGCAATAATTGTAGCGTTGTATGGGACACTCAGAAGATTGATGGCAAATGTTATAACAGAAAACTGAAACACCCAATTTGCCGCAGCCATTCTTTCTTCTGGAATTACCATCTTGTAGTTTAGAAACCATAGTCCAATGGTCTCCATCAAAACCACAATGATCGCTATCAGTATAATCTGGATGTTTACAGAGGTCGAAAATATACGCTTTAATCGATCAAAATTCCCTTTTCCTAATTCAAAAGTGATAAACCGACTGATTGCAGCCGAAAGAGATCCACTCAGAATCCCAAACATCGCAACAACACCACCAACCACATTGTAGATTCCATAATCAGCCACTCCCAACGCTTCAAGTATCACCCTACTCGTATACAACGACACACCCATTGTCAGAAGCATACGGAAATAGAGGAACAACGTATTTTTCGCTATACGCGAAGTAGATGAGGACATCTGGTTTTTGATTTAATTATTATTGTTTCGCCCCTACAGGGCTTCGGTCACGCTCGTCATTCTACCAGGGGTTCACGCCCCTGTCTATGATATGGCGTCCTTACAGGGTTTTCAATAAGGTTTTAGGGTTATATATGTCTTTCAACTGTGGCATGCACCATCACGTTGCGGAACATTATCACGGCTCAGCCATGCGCGAATGAAGGCATGGAGGCCACATCACCATGGGCGAATTGCCATTCGCCCCTACGTACGGGCGAATAGCAATTCGCCCCCACAACCAGGGGTTCACTGCACGGTCGTGCGTCTACTTGACCTCCCAGTGTCCGCCTTTATCAGGACCGATGCGAACTATTACACCTGATTTTTTTAGTTTTCCCAAATCCCTATGAACCGTCATCCTTGTTATATTTAATTTTTCAGCTAATTCTGATGTTGTTATAAAGGGATTGTTTTTTATCTCTATCAATAATAAACTTGCTCTTTCTGTAACATTTTCTGTAACATTTTCTGTAACATTTTCTGTAACATTTTCTGTAACATTTTCTGTAACATTTTCTAGGTCATTCACGGCAGTTTTTGTATTTTGTAACTGCTTGTATGGAGGCCACGTACGGGCGAATAGCAATTCGCCCCCTGTGCCATTCCATCAATTTGTATTTGATTCCAACACCATTTTTCCCCTTATCGTCAAACGATATTTTTGAGTCGGACTCTTGGGAGAATCTGGCTGTGTCATCTCCACTAAACCAGCTGATGTTGCTGGATTCAGGTAATTGGAAATGAACATCGGGCGACTAGACAATTTAAGAACCTTCATCATTCTTTGTATTGACATATCCTCTGTTAAAATATTCAACAACCTGAGCACTTGTTTACTTGTACTGTTACTTGTACTGTTACTTGTACTGTTACTTGTACTGTTTGTATTTTTGTCAGGACGTTGAATAGTAACCTGTAATCCACCAAACTTGCTTTCAAACAAAGGCATTGGTAAATTTGCGGCTGCAAATCCATTACGAATCTTGTCGAACCCGCGTCCCCACGACTCTATAAAGCCAGCCTGATAAAAGACTGTTGCAATATTTTTATTCCTTGGACGTGTATGGAGGCCACATCACCATGGGCGAATTGCCATTCGCCCATACAAAGGGGGTGCATACCGCAGGATGCGCAATATTGCATGGGTGAATGGGATTCGGTTCCGTTTATTTCTTAATTATTAACTTCAACACTGCTTCCCCCTTTGCCGTCAAACGATATTTTTGAGTTGGACTCTTGGGAGAATCTGGCTGTGTCATCGCTAATAAGCCGATTTTTAACGCAGGATTCAAGAAATGTAAACGAAAATAATGGTGGTGTTTCAACCCTATCTTTTCCATCATTTCATTAACCATCATTTCTCCATTCATCATTTTCAAGAGACGAATTACTTGGTCACTTACTTGGTCACTTACTTGGTCACTTACTTGGTCACTTTGTATCTCATCCACTCTGTTATTTTTCCACACAGTAACCACAACGCCACCTGAATTTTGTTTCCATTCAGGCACAGGCAAACCATAGTCCGAAAACATCTTTATGACACGGCGAACCCCCGAACCATATTTTTCGATCTCGCCCATTTCCTTAAAAATGTCAGCTATTTGCTTGTTTCGCGGACGTGAGCGGTAATTGCTTGTCATTAAATCTTTTATAGATATCTCATCGGGCAGTTCTCCAGGATTATAAAACTCTATTCTGTCGGGGAATATTTTGACGATAGAGTCGGCACTTGAACGATAATCACGATGCACAATCATATTAAGGACAATTTCGCGAATTGCGTCTAACGGATAATCCCACCGCTGAATGTTTTCAGTCTGCGTAGGAACAATCTCTATGGCAAGGTTAATGTGCTTTTTCACATAATCCATAACGTCATCAACTTGTGATACAAGGCAATTCTTCAATCGCGAAGAATCTTTTATAATTACACCCTCTGAATCTTGGAAAAAACCAAGTTCGATTGTTGTCATTATGTCTTCATGCGCCTTGAACAATAGATAACCACCAAATGTGATGTGATTATCCTCAAGAAAATCTTTCTTCCGCAAAAATGCAACAGGGGTTTCTTCTATACTGATTCCCCTTCGTTTCATTTTGTCGATGCAGAATTGGACTTTATTCAAATCAATATCATCTATTGTATGCTTATTGTCCGTATAATAATCCCAACTTGAATTTTTAGTCTGCAATATTAAATTGGAGATTTCAAACGCCGACATCAAATGATTGCTATTGGCTTGACGTACATAAAACCTGCCCTTGATGGCTACGGGTTTTACCGGATATTCCTGAACAGAAAAAACAGCAATTTTTTTTTGTTGGATTTCAACGATCTCAACATCGGGGATTATTGACGGCTCTGTCTTTTGTTTTATATCATTCAACCATTTTTGAACCGTCTCTTTGCCAATTGTCACGCCGCACGCAGAACCGTCGTCACACATTCCAACATAGACCTTGCCACCTTTAGCGTTTGCAAACGCCACAAGCGCAACTATCACATCGTCAGTAAACGACTGTTTAAACTCTGTCCTTAAATCCTCTTTTACGGGTAGCATATTTTTTCTGTTTTATTTATTCCACTGCAAAATAGGTATAATCTTTTTCTTTCCCATTCTCAATATTGAAATAACATATGTCTGGGCTATATCTGTTTAAGACTTTCTGCAATGTCTCATGTGGATGGGGGAATGACGGCATGGAGGCCACGTACGGGCGAATAGCAATTCGCCCCATGTTGAAAAAAGAACCAAACGTCGGAGGCCACATCACCATGGGCGAATTGCCATTCGCCCCTACTAAAGCACCACCCCTTTCTCCAAATATTCCGCCAAATTCGTACGAACCGTAGAGGCTACACTATCGGCGGCTACCTTCTGCATATCATACTTCACCATGATCTCTACCAACTGGTCGAACGTGGTGGTCTGAGGATTCCATCCTAACTTGGTCTTCGCCTTCGTTGGGTCTCCCCATAGATTCACAACATCCGTCGGACGATAGAAGTCTTCCGAAACCTCTATCAACACCTTACCCACCAACGTATCCGATGGCTTCACTCCTATCACGGGTTGCGTCACCGCTACACAGACTCCCTTCTCATAGAGTCCCTCGCCCTCAAACTTCAACTCAATACCGGCTGCTTTGAAGGCTTGATAGGCAAACTCTCGTACGGAGTGCTGAACACCCGTCGCAATCACAAAATCCTCGGGTTTCTCCTGCTGCAAAATCAACCACATGCACTCTACATAATCCTTGGCATAGCCCCAATCTCGCAACGAGGACATATTACCCAAGAAGAGTTTATCTTGCTTGCCCTGCGCTATACGTGCTGCCGCTAAGGTGATCTTGCGCGTCACAAAGGTCTCGCCTCGTCGCTCACTCTCATGATTGAACAGGATACCTGAACAACAATACATATTGTAGGCCTCGCGATACTCCTTCACTATCCAATAGCCATAGAGCTTGGCCACCGCATAAGGGGAATAGGGATGGAATGGCGTGTTCTCATTCTGTGGCACCTCCTCCACCTTACCATACAACTCTGATGTGGAGGCTTGATAGATGCGACAGGTATGCTCCAAACCACAGGCTCTGACGGCCTCCAACACCCTCAAGACACCCACGGCATCTACATCGGCAGTGAACTCAGGCGAGTCGAACGATACCTGCACATGACTCTGCGCAGCTAAGTTATATATCTCTGTGGGCTTTACCTTACCCACCAATTTTACCATCGACATCGAATCGGTCATATCTGCATAATGCAGGTGGAAACAGGGCGTTCCCTCCAAATGAGCGATTCTCTCTCTGTAATCAACAGAACTACGGCGAATCACACCGTGTACTTCATATCCTTTCGCTAATAAAAATTCTGACAGGAAACTTCCATCCTGACCGGTTACCCCAGTGATGAGTGCAATGTTTTTTGACATATACGCTTAATTCTATAATGTTTTTTTTCGTTATTTTTTTCTCTCGTTATACTCCCCCACTTGCATCTTTCAACCCAAAGACGGGGCTTTATAAAATTTGAATGGTGAATTCTGAAAACCCACCATTACACTATTTTCAGGTTCTTGGCAATCTTCGCCTCCGTCGATAACATTCTGGGTGAATGAATATCACTTCCATGCATATCATAAAAGCCCATCTTCAACATCCACTCTGCCTTCTTACGTGCCGTCTTGCCATACACATCCACCAGCGAACCGAGGTTCAACTGGAAACGGACACCTTTGTTTTTCAGCTCTTTATAATCTTTCTCGTCCATATAGGTGTAGCGCTCCGGATGTGCCAACACCGGGAAGTAGCCCTTGCTCTGTATCTCCTCCAGCAACTGCTCAAAATCACTGGGCGGATTGAAATAGGAGGTCTCGACCAGCAACTGATCGCCCGCCTCGCCCAAAGGCAGTAAATCATTCGCCTCCAAACGGGTGACGAAGAGCGTATCCATCATATATTCAGCCGCCAGGTGAAGACGCACCGAGCCTTGATACGCCACCTGCAACTCGTCGAACCGACGTCGTAAATCTTCAGTTGTGTTGGGCATATCCTCCATGATATGAGGGGTGCACCATAAATCGCTGACCCCCATCCGCTCAAACGAGCTAAGTATAGACAATGATACCTTCAGCTCCCTCACTCCGTCATCCACACCCGGCAATATATGCGAGTGATAATCGGTGCTTCCCTCCAATTGTTGGGAACTCCATAAGGGGATTTTTTTAAATGCATCAAGGAACATAGGGAAGGTGATTTTATCAAGAATGGGCGAATTACCATTGGGGCGAATTGCTATTCGCCCCTACGGGAACGATTCCTAACGTAGGATGCGATTTGTATGGGCGAATGGCAATTCGCCCATGGTGATGTGGTTTCCATGCCGTCAGCGCCAGCGTTTCACGTATTCCTAGGGGCGAAAAAATATTCGCCCCTGCGGAACACGCTATCATCCCCAACATTTTTCCAGAAACGCCTGCGGAATATAAGATGTAACCACCACCGCCACGCCTTCGATAGCGACAATCAGTCGCTTGCGTCCTTTAATGCGACGCACATATCCTTCGGCGCCTTTGAACATTCCGTCGATCACCCGAACACGATCGCCAATGCGATAATCGAATGAAGGATCGAGCAATTCAAGTCCTTTATCCTTGGCTGATGTAACCAACATAAAGGTGTTCATTTCATGCTCCGGAATCGGTTGTGGTTGTTTTGTCTCTATATGCGAATACACTTGAAATTTATCACCAAAGGTGGATTTCAACGTGCTAAAATAGGGAACAGCACAACGAATAAATATCAAAGAAGGGATAAGTGGGCGTTCAGAATAGGTTGGAAGTCCATCCTTGGTCGTCTCAGTCACGTGCATCGGAATGTAATATTGTATGCCGTCGTTCGACAAGAAAGGGATCATCGCAGGTACTCTATCATAAAAGACCTTTACAGCGTACCAAAACTCTCTATTTACGTCACCCATTCCTTTCTGTTTTACAATCATTACACTTAGGTGATTTTAATAAATTCACCACTTTCACTGAGAAACAAGTCTCTCTCTCCCTCATGTCCTAAAACTGTTGCAGTCTCAGCACAAAGCACATAGAGTCTGTTCGTCTATATTATTCTGACACCTCAATCAAGATAACACCTCGAATCATCGGAAAATACACGACCACGCATACTTCAACCCTTCAACTCTGATCAGTTAGGAGCCTCACCATCCAATCGTCGCAAAGATATACAATAAATCAAAAAAATCCAACGAAGAAAACAAAAATTTCAAGAATGTTTCACTATCTCTCTATCATTTTGTAAATCAAACTCTTAATAGTTTCATTTTTCAACATTTCCAAACTTGATTTAATTTCTTTGCGAAGGGTGTTTCAACAATTCAAGTCGAGAAGTGATTTTTATCTCTCTGCTCGCATAGGATTCTCAAGGAAATCCTTGTAAGCCAAACGGATACCATCCTTCAACTCCACTTTGTATTTCCAGCCCAGTTTCTCAGCCTTGGATACATCCAACAGTTTTCGTGGCGTACCATTAGGACGGGAGGTATCCCACTTGATAGCTCCTTTGTAACCTACCACATCAGCCACCAACTCAGTCAACTCTTTGATGGTCAACTCCTTTCCCGTACCTGCATTGACGGTTTCATTGCCACTATAGTTGTTCATTAAGAAAACACAGAGATTGGCCAAATCGTCAACATACAAGAACTCACGTAATGGAGAGCCATCACCCCAGCAGGTCACCTCCGCAACACCTGCCTCCTTAGCTTCGTGGAAGCGACGGATCAAGGCTGGGAGCACGTGACTGTGCTCTGGATGGTAGTTGTCGTTCGGACCATAGAGGTTGGTCGGCATCACTGAGATATAATCAGTACCATACTGGCGATTGAGGAACTCACAATATTTCAAGCCACTGATCTTAGCCAAGGCATACGCCTCGTTGGTCTTCTCCAGGGCAGAGGTGAGCAAGCAAGATTCTGGCATAGGCTGAGGTGCCATGCGCGGATAGATACAGGAGGAACCTAAGAACTCCAACTTCTTGCAACCATTCTTCCATGCTGCATGAATCACATTCATCTCCAACATCATGTTGTCGTACATGAAATCGGCCAATGCCGACTGGTTTGCAATGATACCACCCACCTTGGCAGCTGCTAAAAAGACATACTCCGGTTTCTCTGCCGCAAAGAAAGCCTCCACCTGATCCTGACGAATCAGATCCAACTCCTTGTGAGTACGGGTGATGATATTAGTATACCCCTGACGCTGTAATTCGCGCACGATGGCCGAACCCACCATGCCACGGTGACCAGCCACATAAATCTTACTGTTCTTCTCCATATTATCAATTCTTTTTTCGTTTTCTTGTTATTAGTGACTAAACTATGGTTGTGGCTTATCGCCATTGCCCTTCAGTTTTGCACGTAGCTGACGTATCTCACGGATGCGTTTCTGCGCCTCCCACTTCTTTTTCTTCGCTTCGTACGTCTCCTGACGTCTCTCCAAATAGTTGTCTGCCATAGCTATCTCATCTGATGGTGACCATAGTGGCCCCATAACCATACTCTTGGAACGAGGCATCCTGCACGTAGCAAGAGGAGTATTTGATTTTCAGTTGTTTCAAAATCTCCTTACGCAAGACACCGTTGCCTTTTCCATGAATAAAGACGATCTTCTGACCTTTGCTTTTTGCATTCTCTGCCATCACACGGTTGAAGACATCCAGCTGATACTGAAGCATATCAGCAGGAGCCATACCATTGGTATTGTCCAATAGTTGGTTGATATGAAGGTCCTTCACGATAATCTCTGGTTGTTTCTGTTTTTTAGAGATTTTAGCAGGGAAGGAGGTCTCTTTCTGTTGAAGGAGGTGTTCCAACTCATCCTCAGTGGCTACAGCGTTGACTGGCATATCATTTTGAACAACGGGACAGATCAAAGCTAGTTCGTCGAAGTAATCATTCTCGACGAAGCTATGCAGTTTATAGAACTTCACGGCATTCAGTTTGATTTGCACATCGTAGGCAGGTTTCAGCGTGTAGGTACGTTTCTGTTTCAAAGCCAATGCTTGGACGCGCAGTTGCTCCCAGTCGTTCAGGTCGTTGCGCTCCACCTCTTGAAGGAGGATCTTGGTGTTAGGTTGAATAAAGCCCACCGCCTTGCTGACGAACTTCGTACCCACCATAACAGCAATATTATAAGCCAGATAGTAGTTGCTATCATTAACCAAGAAGGCATCGAAATTAGTGGACGAAAGCATCTTCTCATTCTGAGGCAAGAAGGCCAAGAGGAGGTTCATCGACTCCCCTTCAGGAGTCTCCTCCTGCGGCACGTATGAAGCATCTTCTTGTTTCTCCTTCTCAACGAAATCATCCAAGGTCTGAATCTCTTTTTCCTTTTCTTTGGTTTGTGTATGAACGGTTGTCTCCGTCTCCACGATAACACATTCACGAGCAAGGGTTGGCACATCAAAGCCATCCTCATCGGTCACCAAGACCAATTCACGGTTGATAATCTTCGTCACCGTGCCACCACCCGTTGCGTTTAAGAAACGCACTCTATCACCTACTTTTACCATAGCAATTCAAATTTTGCACAAAAATACAGAAAAACTTAAGAAATAAGAATTAAATGAAGGGGCGAATTGCTATTCGCCCATGGTGATGTGGCTTCCAACGTTTGGCTCTTTTTCAAAAGGGGGCGAATTGCTATTCGCCCGTACGTATGGGCGAATGGCAATTCGCCCATGATGAATATGCATCCAACGCATGATGCGCATCCCCCTCGGATAAGGATTCCCCCATTTTGCATATAAAATCCATCCTTCCATCTATAATTGCGCAATGATTCAGAATCTTTTTGTATCTTTGCAATGTAATTAAGGATTAACAACATGCAAAGACCAAAGGATATTTCTATTGATGATTTCTCATATGAACTTCCAGATGAGCGAATAGCGAAATTCCCAATAGAAAAAAGAGACGAATCCAAGTTGTTACTCTACGATAAGGGCACTATTGCGCATACCGTTTTTAAGAACTTGGCTCAACAATTGAATGAGGGTGATTTGTTGATATGCAACAACACAAAGGTGATTCAAGCTCGTCTTCTATTCCAGAAAGAGACGGGGGCTCATATTGAGGTCTTTTGTTTAGAGCCCATCCAACCACATGACTATGTGTTAACCTTTCAGGCAAACCGCGAATGTACGTGGAAATGTATGATTGGAAACGCCAGCAAGTGGAAGTCCAACACCATCTTGGAGAAAAAAGTGATGGTGAACGGCAAAGAGATCATTTTCAAAGCTGAACGAGGAGAAACAGTGGGCAACGCCTACCACGTCCGCTTCTTTTGGGATGATGAGCGTGTGAACTTCGCCTCCATACTCGACGCTTTCGGTGTGTTACCCATACCTCCCTATCTGCATCGGGAAACGGTAGAGCGAGACAAGGTGACCTACCAGACTGTCTACTCCAAAATCAAAGGATCTGTGGCGGCACCAACGGCAGGACTCCACTTCACCCCAGAGGTATTCGACTCCCTGCGTCAAAAGGGTATCGACTGCGAAGAGGTGACACTACATGTGGGAGCAGGCACGTTCCAACCGGTCAAGTCTGAGACCATCGGCGGACATGAGATGCATGGTGAATGGATTAGCGTACGCGCATCGGTAATCAAAAAGATTCGAGAAGCGGGTTGCAAAGTGGTAGCTGTCGGCACCACCTCCGTACGCACGTTGGAGAGTCTCTATTACATCGGTTGCCAATTGGCGGAGAACATGCAACTCTCTGAGTCTGAACTGACAGTGACACAATGGATGCCCTACGAAAAGGGATACACCCAATCATCTGAGGTCGCGTTGGATGCCATTCTGCAATACATGGAGAAGAACCACTTGGAGACGATCACTGCCAACACACAGATCATCATCGTTCCGGGGTACCAGTTTCACCTTGTCAAAGCCATCATCACCAATTTCCACCAGCCGAAAAGCACACTGTTGCTACTCATCTCGGCATTCGTGGGCGACGATTGGAAACGCATTTATGAGTATGCCATGAACAACGATTTTCGTTTTCTAAGTTACGGAGATAGTTCTTTATTAAAAAAATAATATTAACACTTAATAATTTAGCAGTATGAATACAAAAAAGGCTTTACAATTTTTATTGTCATGTTTGTTGATCATTCCATTCATGACAAGTTGCACATTTGAGGGTGACGGCGAGGGTGATGATCAGGACATCTATACCAATTCAATCATAATAGATGGAAAAAGCTATACGATTGACCGTGCAGATTGTTCTAGTTATCCTAAGACAAAACTTAAATTGATTTCTACAGGAGCAGTAGAATTGACAATGACTAAATCAGGAGATCCAGTGACTTGTGGTGTTGACTACAATCTTTTGAACGACAGTGATTGGAAAATTGACATCACAGAGACAACTAGCACAGGTAAGGTATACAGATACCACTATGCTTCAACTAACTCATACAACGTTGCAGATGGCACTCAAACTTACTGGGCTACTCCTAAGCAAGCTAAGATAAAGATCGAAGATGATGATATCTACACCATGTATGATTTGCATCTTGATCTTGGTGCAAACTATGCTCCTAAAGGGGTAGTAAGAATACACTACGTACAATCCAAATAGTAACATCTGTCATTAGACAACTTTCGTACATTCATAAACATAAGGTGGGTTCTTTTTAGAGCCCACCATATCCATTTCTGAAACACACATTATTATTTGACTTTAATTCAATCATGACAAGACTCAAATTACGACTCCTTTCGTTATTAGGATTCTTATGCATTTGGATAAATGCGCATTCAGAAGGCGTTCTAATTTTTGAGATATCGGATGCACAGAACAAACCTGTCGCCGATCTTCAGATAGAAATCTCGCAAAATGGCACGCCATACAAAACGTACACCACCGATGCGAGTGGTCGTTTGGTTGATCCTTTCATACCTGCGGGCGACTACAACTACTCATTCTCTTTCGGTGATTTAAGTCAGGGCTCATTCTCAGTAAAAGATGGTGATTACTCATGGATCAACCTCGATTACAGAACTTGGACGTTCTCCTTCAAAGATGATGAGGGAAAACCATTGGTCGGCAAGAAAGCATCCATCTACACAGTAGCGGATGATGGTACTGAAACACTGATTAGCGAAAAGATGTCGGACGAGGCAGGAACCGCAGAATTCCTTGTTCCTGAAGGCAACTACAAATACTCTACTTTCAAAGGAACGGGCTACCAACAAGTACAAGATGAGAACATCAACACAACGGTAGATGTCACCAGTGGAGAGATCACCCACCAGACTCACTTCTGCTTCATCAATGATAAGAAGGAGAATCTCACTGTCTTCGCTAAAGACATTTTGGTGACACACATCGCACCTGACAGTATCTACATGTTCGGTTCTGTGGATGCGCACAGTTCCACCATCTCGCATGGATACTACCTATATAACACGACGGAATCGCATGTCTCTTGTCCTGCAGGAACCTACACCTGCACCGTAGAAACACAAGATTATGGTACGATCGTAGACACTTTCGTGGTCGACGACAATGACCCACTCACCAATAACATCGTCTACATCGTCTTACCTACCCTACCTGACACAACAAATGGAGGTGGAGGTGGAGGTGAAGGTTCATTCCAATTGATAATTCCAGACACACTCACTCCTGCTACTCCATACAAACTAAAAGTGTATGCTATACAGAAAGATGACCGTGTGACACCTATCGAAAATGCAATGGCCAACCTACGTTTGTCGAACGACTATACCAAAGAGTCTGACTACCAATTCACCAACGACTCAGGTTACGTTGTATGGTTCGTAGGTGCCGATACATTTGACATCGCGGTCATAAACGATACTGTTAAAAACGTAATCATCACCCAAGACACCACCATCTACGTCTATGTAGACCCATCGAACATGACTAAGGTCTATTTCGATTTTTATTTGGGTGACAAGAAGTTCGACCCAGTTTCCGTCGAGGAGATCCTTATCTGGGTTAGCCAAGACGAAGGCCGTAACTTCACCCTTACAGGAGAGAGAGTATGGTCGGACGAGGATAGTGTTTATTACTTCAAATACGACAAACCGATTGTTCTTCCTCATAACAGGTACGCCTACTCACTATACATGAACGAGAAGGATTACCACAGAAGTTTCATCAACGACTTCTCCATAAGGGCCAAAGACACGGCTATTCACAACAAGACCATCCTACAACCTTTCTACACACTTAACATTGTGATGAAAGACATCAATGGATACAATTTTGAATCAAGACAATACATTGAGGTGATTCAGTTCGGATATAAATCCAAACTGGTAACCGATAGCTTAGGATTCTATACGGGTCGTCATATCACGGGTGACTATACGTTCATCGCATTTGAAGATACGCAAAGGATCACTCTCACAAGCGACACCATACTCTACTTCCATCCTAAGGCTCTCATCTCACAAAAGGTGAAATTCCAATTCCTACATGATGGAAAGCTTGTCTATCCACAAATCATGAATATGGATGTCTATACAAGCGAAGGCAAACCATACTCTAAGACCGTCTCTCACTTTTATGAGGAGTACAACGGCAATAATAACGTATGGGTCTTCGACGAACCAACCATCTGCGAGCCTAATGACTACTACGTTGAATATGTCTTGAAAGATTACCTCTACGATGGTACATTCCAACTTAACTTTAACATATCACCATCTCTCAATCCAGACACAATCATCTACATCGTAGTGCCTGTCAAACGTTCGGTAAACATCACTATCAAAGATGCCAATCTCGACTTAGTAACGGGTGTGTTCGGAAACATCTACAAATATGATGAGAATGGTGTACTACTCACTTCAACCGATTACGACAATGATTCTCACGCGGGATTAAGAACCAATTCTGATGGTAAAATCATCGACCACCTTGTTCCTGGTCGCTACCAACTTAGAATCTTGGATATCGTCAGAGACTTCATCGTGAAAGATTATGATTTGAGCTTTGAAATCATCTCTGGAACTAAGATGTACGATGTGAAATACATCGTTATGTATGAAACCAGCAGAAAGCCTGCTGACAATCTTCTATTGGATGTCACCAAAGATGATCAATTCTACAACACCACATATACCGACCAAGACGGTAAGGTGGAGATCTTCTGTGAGGAGGGTAACTACGCATACTTCTTGCATTACAACGAAGGATACAATGGTTCTTATTACCTCAAAAATGACACTACCATCTATCTTTACATAAAAGATCCTGTTAAAATCGAATCAATGGACATCTTAGGATGTGCATGTATGACTCACAACGACTCCATACCTCTTCGCGTCAACTTCACACCTGCTGATGCTACGTTGAAAGAGATTGAATGGTCGATCGACAATGAAATCATCGCACACGTCACCAGCGAAGGCGTCTTGGTTACACACGACGTGGAGAAAGATGGATTCATCGCTGTCACTGCTACAAGTAAGGACGGAAGCGGTACAAAGGTGACAAGAAAATTCTTCGTGGGTAATGGTAACTGCGGTCCTGAGCAGAAGCTACACTACGTCAACACCACCGACACAGATATTCCTCTGGTTGGCGACACTGTGAAACTATACATCACAGCTGAGGGCGTAGACGACTTCACGCACGTATACATCTATCAAGCATCTGCTGACTCCATCAAGTGGAGCAACCTATACGGTCCAACAGAAGACACGGTAGCTATCATCAATGCCAGCTCATTCAAATCTGACATGTACTTCAGAGCACTTGTGGCTAACTCAGTGGAGGACGTAGAGCAATTTGCAAAAAGCGATTCAACAGACTGTGGAAGCAATATCATCACCAATCTCCTTTCATTGAGATTGAACAAATTGATTCCTAACCAATGGCCTGACTCTATCTGCTCTACACAGAAAGAGGTGACCTACTCCATCAACAAGGAGAAGATCGGAACCATCGCCGATGGTTACAAATTGGTATGGTCATCTAAACTTGCCGACGATGCAGACTATACGCATCTTGATTTCGACGGAGCAGACTCCATCACCATCGATGCTAAACCTAACATGAGCGTTAAGGCATCCCTTCAAAAAGGTGACACCGTTGCTTTGGCTTTCGAAGGAGCACTCTTCGTGGAGGAAGATCCAAGCTTTACACTCAAATCAAGTAAAGACACTGTGTGCCGCAACGATGAGGTGACATTGACTGCCACTCAACTTACAGGCGAACCTGGCAAGTACATTTGGAGCAACGGAATGACAGACACTGCCATTACCGTTCAAGTCGATGCAGAGCGCTACTCCGTACGTTTAGAGCCACACTATGGCTTGTGTACGGCTAAGACCGACACCATACAGTTGACCATTGACGAGCCAATCGACTTTGAGTTAACACAAGACAAAGAGGTGATTTGCGCAAGCGACAGCAATGGTATCACACTCTCTATCCAATCAAGCGTAGAATTGGGTCTTATCGCATGGGATGACAGCACATCTGCCGACACCCTCCATGTGACACCAAAAGAGAATGGCTCACACACTGCAACCGTTCAGTCTATCTTCAACAAATGTCCATCCGTGACAAAAGAGATTTCGTACCAAGTACGTCAACCACTCGCTGTCACCATCAGCACAGACAAGGATGACATCTGTCAGGAAGGAGCCGACTCCATCACGGTTACCGCAGAGACCCTCTCATGCAAAGCTGAATCTTACATCTGGTGGGACGGAAAGAAGACCACCGAGAATGAGCGTACCTTCAAGCCACAAGCCGACATGGAAGCATGGGTTTATATTTCAGACAACGTATGTCCTGATTCTGAAAAAGACTCCATCAGCATCACAGTGTCCAAGCCTGCAACCATCCAATTATCATCTACCAACAAGGTATTTGAATATGGTTCAGACATCAACTTGGTTGCCGACACCTCTTCTGTCGTCAGAGGTCCATACTCATGGTACTATATCGATGCAGAAGGAGACAAGCATTTGATCACGGTTAGTGACGAATTGAACTTGGCTAACATGCCAAACGGAGACGTCACCTATCAGATCGAGGCAGAGAATGGCGCATGTCCACAAATCGAAAGTAACTCCATAAAGGTAGCATTGGTAGACAACATCGTGATACCAACCGTCTTCACACCATACACAGTGGATGGCGAGAACGACGACTTCATGCCAGGCTACAAAGTAATCATCTACGACCGCTACGGAGACATCGTATGTAACTCCAATGACGGTTGGGACGGATACTACAAAGGAGCGCTTGCCGATCCGGGCGTCTACATCTACGTCTTAACATTAAAAGACGAACGAGTGTTGAAAGGTACAATTGAAATATTCAGAAAATAATTAAGAAGGGATTACGATAATGAAAAACTTATTATTCACCTTATTTGCCCTAGGGGCAATCTTCAATTCCTTGAATGGATATTGCCGCCAAACAACCAATTTTACGGCCACGAAAAATGTGGGTGAAAAGGAACTAATTTCAAAATACAAGGACGGCAAAGTGCTCCTTGTCAGAAATGACAGCACCTTCATTGCCGAGATAGATGATTATGGTCAAATTCAGAATCTCACCTATACAGATGAGTTTAAGAAAATTGTAACAGACGGTCAGGTATCGTATGGATCCAAGACCGGTTCGCTCTACTACACACAATCTGGCAAACTCTTCACTGCCAAGCAGAAGAAGAACGGTCAGTGGGTAGAAGATAAATACATCGAAATCCCTGGTTTCAATGTGAAACGTGACAAGTACAGAGGTTCCGTTTTGGCCTATGCCAACTGGCGCTACATGCCAGAGGATTCCATCGTCATCCTCAATCCTGCATTGAACGAAGACGAGACTGTGATGTACTTCGCATCCAACTTGAGAAGCAAGAAGGGACTCGATATCTGGAAGGTGGAGAAGCTAGCCGACAACGTCTGGGGAAATCCACAAAGACTGGGTACAAACGTTAATTCAGAAAGTGATGAAAACTATCCATTCGTAACAGAAGATGGCAACATCACCTTCGCCTCCAACCGCAAAGTGGGCAATGCAGCACCCGACAGTGGAAAATACAACATCTTCACAATCGATCCTAAGAAAGACAAGAAACCAGAGTTGCTGGTACTCGAGACGAAAAAGGTGGAGGTTCCCGCTGTAACGGAACCAGTTCAACCAAAGCAGGACAGCACACTTGCGAAGGAGGTAGACGGAGTATCATCCGCTACGACACCAGCCAACAAGGAGATTGCACAAAACAATCCAGAGCCTGCTAAATCATCCGTAGCAGAGCAACCAGAAAAGGTAGTTGCTCCAGCCGAGGAGAAGAAGGAAGAGATGAACCGTAAGATTGAGAAGGCATTAAGTCAACCCGTTGTCTTTTCATCAACCGACTTTATCGAACCTACACGCGATGTGAATCAAAAGTTGGAAGAGCATCCAGACACAGTGATTAAGATTTCTAAGAATGTGCTTGGAACACACGAGATGCGTATCTTCTATTTCGAATTTGACAAGGGTATACCAAATGGTACCTACAAAGAAGATTTGGAGATTGTATTGGATTTCATCAATGCTTATCCAGACAGTAAATTCCTATTGGTGGGTCACACGGACGAGCGTGGAACCATCGAGTACAACGACGCCCTTTCACAGAAAAGAGCTGAGTGGGTCTACTTTAACCTACTCTTAAAAGGAGTTAAGCCAGAACGCTTGCAAATGCGTGCAGATGGAGAGCATCATCCAATTATCAAAAATGCCAAGACGGAAGAAGATCATCAGAAGAACCGTCGTGTGGAAATATACAAATTGAACTAAGATTTGATTAGAGTATGATTAGAGCAATGAAAAATAAGAGCATATTCAAATTAGTAGCAGTGTTATGTTGCACACTCATGTGCCTCAACACAACGCAAGCCCAGCAGGACTTGCTGCTTTCCCAACAATTGTTCTCTCGTATCAATGTGAACCCTGCTGGTACGGGTAACAACGAGAAGTTCGATTTATTCGTCTTGGGTAGATTCCAATGGATCGGCGTGGACAACGGACCAAAGGTGGGTCTGATGAACTTTACCGCCTACAGCGAACGATTCAAATCCAGTGCAGGTCTCACCATCTTTCACGACCATCTAGGTATCGGACACAGCACCACCAACGTGCAAGCTGTTTACTCCTATCACTTGGATATCACTGAGAAATACATTCTCTCACTAGGTCTCTCTGGAGGTGTTAACTTCGGTTATTTCAACCCACAAAACAATATCTTGCGCGACGAAACAGAATACTCCGACCCTGACACTTACGTACAAGAGAAGACCACTGAGGTGAAACCTGATCTAAACTTCGGTTTCGAGTTCACCTCCAAGCATTGGATGGTGGGTGCTTCTTGCACACACTTGTTGAACGATAGTTCCACCACCTTCAAAGCAGGTCGCCACTTCTATGTATACGGACGTGGATTCATCCCTGTATCAGAGCACTTCGACGTAGCACCTGCCCTCGCCTACATGCACAAGAAGAAGGTGAACGTGTTGGAGATCAACGCCATGGCATTCTACAACCGCTTCATCTGGGGTGGTGTCACTTGGCAACCAGACTTGTCCAACCCAACAGAGATGTCGATGATGGCAATCACCTTAGGAATCGAATGGAATGATATGTTTCGTGTGGGTTACACCTACAACCTCAACTTAGGCAAGTTCAACAATTTGCCATCCAACACACATGAGATAATGCTTTCGGTACAGTTCTAAAAAGACAATAAACAATAATTAAGGGGGCATCAAGATTTGATCTTGGTGCCCCCTCGCTGTAGTGACGTCTCACTCTTCCCTATACGGATGCAACTTAGCATATTCGTAGTCTTCTTCGGTGATGACGTAACGGCATACATATACGTCAGGCGCTTTTTCCTCCTTTGTATAACATTGAGGACGATCTATCATGCAAAGATGTTCCAAATTAGGCTTGCACAAACAAGTTATTGTATCTTCAAACACAAGGAAAACACGTCCATACCAAAAGGGTTTAATTTCACCTGCGATACCATTAGTTTCCCCTATTCGGACAATACTATCCGATGGATAAAGCGTGAAAATTTCCATACTCGGATCATCTTCACCTTTCAAAATATGATGATACACAATGTCTACCTTCTTCGAAGTGCCATTTGTAATGACAAATGTGTAGTCCCCAACCGTCACCTTATCAACGTCTTCTTTTCCACATGAAAATAGCAAGAGAGTGAAAAAGCATGTGATAAAACAAAATTTTAATTTATCCATTTTTCTTTATATAATTTACATAAACAATACTCCAAGAACCCCCGACACCGCAATCAACCACATCGGGTTTACCTTGAAATAGTGCAAGGCGACAAAAGAGGCAATAAAGATCAGAACGGATAGGTTACGTTCTTCCAAACCAAAATCAGAGAAGTTTTCTTTGTTCAACAACATCAGTGCAGCCGCCAAAATCAAGCCACCCAACACAGGACGCAAGCCCGACATGATGTATTGCACATAACGATTATCCTTGTTTTTCAATAAAAAACGAATCACCAGATACATCAAAAAGAGAGAAGGCAAACAAAGTGAGCCTGTCGCTACAATAGCCCCAGGTATACCAGCCACCGTGTAACCCACGTATGTAGCAGTATTGATGGAGACCGGTCCGGGCGTCATCTGCGAGATGGCCAACATATCAGAAAACTCTTTGACGGTCATCCAATTAAAATGGTCCACCACCTCAAACTGAATCAGTGAAAGCATGGCATATCCACCACCGAACCCCAAGAGTCCGATTTTAAAGAAGACATATAACAACTGAAGGAAAACCATACGTTACACTTTATTCATTTTACGATACATATAGATACCATACAACACGGCACCCACACAGACCACCAATATCACCAGAATCGGAGAGACCTTAAACCGCCAAATCAGGATGGCAGAAACCAACGGAATCCATATCTTCTTCCACCCCATGCTGTTCTGCTTGATCAAACGAACAGCCGGAGCCAATATCAACGCCACCACACAAGGACGGATGCCCTTGAAGATACGTTCAACCACCTCATTATCCTTTATCTCCGTAAAAAACATGGCAATCAACAAAATCGCAACAAACGATGGCAGTGCGGCACCCAACGCCGAAAAGATGGCTCCCTTTTTTCCCCGCAACTTATACCCCACATACAAAGCCGTATTGATGGCAAAGACGCCAGGCAAGGACTGTACCACAGCAATCAAATCCCAAAATTCCTCCTTCGACATATACTTACGCTTATCGACAATGGCTATCTCCACCATCGAAAGCATAGCATAGCCACCACCCAACGTGAAGGCTCCTATCTGAAAAAAAATTTTGAATAACTCGATCAAACGAACCATATCTGTAATTATCAATAATGCAAAGATAAAAAATTTTATAATTTTTAATCCGAAAAGTTTTGGTTATATCGAAATATTGCGTACCTTTGCAACGCTTTTGAGAAATAAAGCAACCAAGGGAGAGCTAGTAGCTCAGCAGGTAGAGCACATCCCTTTTAAGGATGGGGTCTTGGGTTCGAGCCCCAACTGGCTCACAGAAGCGACCAAGGAAACTTGGCCGCTTTTTTAGTTAATGCGAAGAGGATAAGACTGACTCTATGCACCACCATTCGCAGCGGTGTAACTGTCACACCTTCATGCAGTAAAACCCATTTCAAAACTTTTACAGACATGACACTACTTATCATAGCGTTAATCGCCACATTAGGGATCTCCTTTCTATGTTCATTGCTGGAGGCTACCCTTTATTCAACCACATCCTCCTACATCGAGTCGTTGCCAGAAGAGCAAAAAGGTGTGGCCAATCTCAAAGATTTGAAGACCAATATCGAGAAGGCTATTGCCGCCATACTCTCCCTCAACACCATTGCCAACACAGCTGGAGCAGCCGCCGTTGGTGCGCAAACCATGGAAGTGTTTGGCAACGCCTATTTCGGTTTATGTTCTGCCATCCTGACCATCTTGGTTCTTATCTGTTCGGAAATCATACCTAAGACTATCGGCTCCTCCTACTGGAGAGAACTATGCATTCCTGCAGGCTATATCATTCGAGGCATCTACTACCTATGCTACCCATTGGTGGTCATGTCTCGCTTTCTCACTCAGCTATTCACTCGCAAACAGGCGCAAACCGTCAGTCGCGAAGAGGTGGCAGCACTCACCAACATAGGTGAACGAGAGGGTGTCTTTAAAAAGAACGAAAGCATCATCATCAACAACCTTGTCAAGATGGAAAAGGTGAAGGTACACTCCATCATGACTCCACGCACCGTCGTACTGGCAGCACAAGAGGATATGACACTGGCAGAGTTCTTCCGCGATAAGAAGTTTCTCACCTACTCCAGAATTCCAATTTACACAAATGATTTTGACGACATCACAGGTTTCGTGCTGAAAACAGATATTTTGTTTCACCTCGCCAATGGAGAGGACCGGATCAAACTGAAGGAGATCAAAAGAGATATCATGGTGTGCTATGAAAACACCTCCATCACGAAGTTCTACGACCTGATGGTGGCTCGGAAGGAGCAAATCGCCCTCGTCATCGATGAATATGGCGGAATGGATGGTATCATCACATTGGAAGATGTGATAGAGACAATCCTTGGGTTAGAAATAACAGATGAATCAGACAATCAAACAGATATGCAAGCCTTTGCTAAAGCTTTATGGCAGAAGAGAGCTGCACAATTAGACTATGCAGAGGTTGACGAAGAGAAGGAGACTAACCCTTCTTGATAGAATCCTTATAATTCTTACCTCCAATAGAGACAGAAGATAGAGCGTCTTGAATCAAACACATAGCCTCGGCCAACTTCTCATCAGCCACTGTCAGTCGACTTACTAAATCTTTTGTCGCAACAACGGCATTGGGAGTCTCAGAGATAGGCATGCTCTGCAACAACTCCACACATGGTTTAATGCGTTTCGCGTCAAACGACAAGCAATCATACGTAGACTGTACACTACGAATCAACATCTCAACGTTCTTAATAACAGAAGCATCGTTTTTTGTATTCTTCTCCATGTCTATTCCAATTAGTGCTAAATTTGTCGGTAAAAGTAAGACTATTTTTTATGAAAACAAAAGAAAAAATGAGGTTTTATTTCATACACAATCATTAATTTTGCATACTGAATTTAACTGACAGAGGAAGTGGACACAACCACCATAATATTACTTATCATTTTTTGTACAGGTGCTAGTTTCGTGCAGCGCGTTTGTGGTTTTGGTTTCGGGATATTCATCATGACCATGCTTCCCTATCTTATGCCTAGCTATGGTGAGTCGACCACTCTTTCCGGTATGCTGTCAGCCACCCAATCCGTCTATATTTTATTCACGCATTACAAATACATTAACTGGAAGCGACTCATTCCCATCACCATCACCTTTCTGATTGTCTCTTTCTTTGCCATTGAATACGTAGCAAGTGCGTCGGAATCACACTTGAAACTATTACTAGGCATCATACTCATTCTCATGGGGATCTATTTTCTTTTCATTAACGGACACATTCATGTAAAACCGACATTGAAACTGCAAATCTCCATGGGTAGCATCAGTGGTGTAATGGGTGGTTTGTTTGGTATGCAAGGACCTCCTGCCGTACTCTATTTCCTAGCCTCTGAAAAAGGAAAAGACGAGTATTTAGCCATGGCACAGACCTACTTCCTCATCGGTAATGTTGTCATGACTATTTTCCGTGCGCATCATGATTTTTTAACCCCCACGGTACGCATCAGCTGGTTATACGCCCTTATCGGCGTCCTCATCGGAAGCATACTGGGCAAATTTATCTTCGATAAGATATCTGCCGAGACGCTACGAAAAATCGTCTATGTTTACATGATTATTAGCGGGATCGTCGCCATCACCTCCTAACGGCACATCACCGCGCACGATCTCTATCAGAGTCCTCGGAAGTCATTCAGATTGGCATACAACATCAAGGCAAACAAGAGAATCATACCGATAATTTGAGCCTTCACCATCACATTCTGACTTGGTTTCTTCTTCGTAATCACTTCGTAAACCAAGAACATCACATGACCTCCATCCAACGCTGGAATAGGGAGAATATTCATAAAGGCCAAAATAACCGACAGGAATGCTGTTATCTCCCAAAATATACGGGCGTTAAACGGATATGGGAACAAACTGCCTATCGACACAAAACCGCCTACACTCTTGGCTCCAGCAGCAGAGAAGACATATTTCATATCCCCCACGTAACTGAACAGCCTGCCAAATCCCCTCTTCACTCCCACAGAAACAGACTCCAACAAACCATAGTTAACCTTTTCAATTTTATAAAAAGCAGCTGGCCCCTTCATTGAGACACCAATCTTACCTTTCTCATTCGGTGTAAGCAAGAGTCGAGTCAGCGTGTCGTTTCGACTCACTATAATAGGTATAGGGATGTTTCTACACTTGTCGTACATGGAAACCATGCTGAAAACATCTGCCTTTTTAACAGAATCTACGCATGATGCATCGATATAAGAGACAATGCTGTCTCCTCTCATCAATCCAGCTCTCATGGCACGAGAATCAGGCATGACGCTATCTATCACATATGGATAATTGACATCAAGAAACATACTTTTCCCCTCGATAATTTTCTCGGCAAAATCTTCTGGCATGTTAATCGCCACCTCTTTGCCATCACGCAACACCCAGACGGTCTTGGCTTCCATCATGAGGTGAATTGTCTTGTCATCCAACCGAATCAACTCTTCCGAATCGGCCCGCAAAAGAATATCTCCATTTCGGAAACCGACTTTCTGCGCATATTCATTGAATGCCATTCCCTCCGTCATGTTTTTCAACGGAATAAAGGAATCACCATAATGGAACGCTATCATGGTATAGATAAGCAGAGCCAAGATGAAATTAAAGACAACACCCATAACCATAATCAAGAGGCGTTGCCATGCTGGTTTCGTTCTAAACTCCCATGGTTGTGGATCCTTCTTCATCTGTTCTTGGTCGAGCGACTCATCTATCATGCCTGCCAACTTCACATAACCACCCAATGGCAGCCATCCGATGCCATACTCCGTATCACTCTTCTTCGATTTATATTTAAAGAGTGAAAATACTGGATTAAAGAACAAATAAAACTTCTCGACTCTCACCTTGAATAGTTTTGCCATCAAAAAATGTCCAAATTCATGGAACACTACCAAAATGGTCAGACTCAAGAAAAACTGAAGGATAACAACCAACGTTGACATATATATTGCGCTATTTATTAGATGGATTCTACAAATTCATTTTGTGGAATTTTTTTATGGTGAATTTACAAATTCACCTTGTATTTTAATGAAGCCTCAACAGCCTTACGACGAGCTAAGTCATCTGTCTTGACATAATCCTCGTAGGTTGGTTTAGCTATGAAGGGAACCGAAGCCATCGTCTCCTCAATCACATCCGACATCTGCAAGAAACCTAATTCCTCATGCAAAAATTTAGCCACAGCCACCTCATTGGCAGCATTCAAGATGCATGGCATATTACCACCCTTATCCATGGCAGCATAAGCAAAGGCAAGGTTACGAAAGACCTCCAAATCGGGCTTCTCGAAAGTCATCGTCTGATGGGTAAAGAAATCGAGACGCGGATAGTTGTTTTGCAATCTCTGTGGATAGCCAAACGCATATTGGATAGGCAACTTCATATCTGGCAATCCCAACTGAGCTTTGATGGAGCCATCTTGGAACTGAACCATTGAGTGAATCAATGACTGAGGGTGAACCACAGCCTCGATCTGAGATGCCTTTACGTTGAACAACCACTTTGCCTCTATCACCTCAAAACCTTTATTCATCATAGAGGCCGAATCGATGGTGATTTTGGCACCCATCGACCAATTCGGATGTTTCAAAGCATCCGCTGGTGTGACGTGCTCCAAGAAGGCACGGCCTTTGCCTCGGAATGGTCCTCCAGAGGCGGTCAATAATATCTTCTCGATGGGCGACAACTCGCCTGCCAAGCATTGGAAAACTGCAGAGTGTTCCGAATCGACAGGAAGGATCGCCACTTTATTTTCAGTAGCCAAACGGCAGATTAAATCACCTGCCACCACCAACGTCTCCTTATTAGCCAACGCGATGGTTTTGTGCGCTTTTATCGCTTTTATGGTAGGATACAATCCTGCATAACCAACCATTGCCGTCAAAACGATATCAATAGGTTCCGACTCCACAACATCTGCTATCGACTGAGAGCCAGCATAGACCTTGATAGGCAAATCAGCCAACGCCTCCTTCACCTCCTGATACTTCGTCTCATTCGCCACCACCACCATTTCTGGTTGGAACTTGCGAGCCTGTTCAATCAACAAGGTCGCGTTATTATTAGCAGTGAGAGCATAGACCTCGAACAAGGAAGGATTTTCCTCTATCACCTCAAGAGCTTGAGTTCCTATAGAACCAGTGGAACCCAATATAGCAATCTGTTTTTTCTTCATATTCTTCAACAACAAAGAACCCAATTATACCAAAGTTCTGACAAAGCGACTAAAACATGATGAACACTTGCGGATCCATCGACATACCATCCTTCCACAACTGGAATTCAAAATAACAATCATCGTTAGAACGGAACGTGGTGAGAACCTGTCCCGCATGCACCTTTTCACCGACAGTCAACATATATGGCTGACGGGTTTTATAGACTGATATGATATTATCCGGATGTTGGATGGTCATAATGTAAATGTTATTCAGAGAATATTCGCAAGCGATGACAACGCCATCCAGGATGGAAACCACATTGGAGTTGTGTTCCGCCATCATGGTGACACCATAGATCTTCATATGCGGGTTATAAGACTCCAAGACGCGTCCTTTTGCAGGTTGTTGCATCAGGTGGTTGATAGACTCCTGTTGCGTATGCATACCAATAGCAGAGGAGATAATCTCTTCCGCCTCGAATGAGTCGCGGAAGGCCAATTCACGTTCTGACGGACCAGAAAGCTGGCTCTTTGCCACAATACGCAATGAGTCGACACTCACAACAGAATCCACAGGAATTTCGCCTGCCACGATGGAGCGCAAAGCAGTCACATATTTTGTTTGCAAATTTACTTGTTCAGAAATGGAATCCACCACCAATGAATTAAGTGTCAACTGTTTTCTCAGATTGACATTCTCCGTATATCCAGGCAAGAAGCCTCTCAATGGCGTCTTGATGATTAAAAGAGCAATCAAGAAGAAATAGAGAACAGCCACCATAAAACCGACGGCAATAACAGACAATTTCGACAGTCTGATTCTCCAAATCTCCTCTAGCGTATTTTCATTTAGGATTGCCAGTTTATATTTAAACCGCAATCTTTGTATAAAGGACTTCAAATTTGACAAATTTCCCATGCTTATCTATTTATTCTACGTCTAAACTCAGAGCAAACGATAGCTGTTGCCACAGCAACATTCAGCGATTCTGACGTATCTCTACTCTGAGGGAAATTAGGTATGTATAATTTCCGATCGACATATTTTTTTACATTCGAAGAGATGCCATTCCCCTCATTTCCCATCACGATAATGCCCGAAGGGGGTAAGGTCTCCTCATAAATATCATCTCCTTCCAAGAAAGTTCCAAAAACAGGGACGCCTTTTAAATCTTGCAACATCTTCTCCAAATCAAGATAATGAACTCGCACTCTGGACAAGGCGCCCATCGTTGCTTGCACCACCTTAGGATTATAGACATCCACCGTCTCTTTTGAACAAATAACATTTTCTATGCCAAACCAATCGGCTATACGGATAATCGTGCCCAGATTTCCAGGGTCCTGAACCGTATCCAGCATCAAGGACAACTGACTACCCAAGGATTTATAATCCAATTGATAGGTAGGCTTTTTAAAAAGAGCCACTACCGATTGTGGCGCACACAAAGCAGAAACCTTCTTTAGTCCCTCTTTCGTAACTTCCTGAACAGCATCAGCTTTGATGTTTTTATGTGCAGATAAATAATCTGACGTAGCGATTAGCAGTGTGCAATGAAATGTGTTGAGTAGGTCGTCCACCAATTTAGGACCTTCCGCGAAGAACAAACCAGCCTCATCTCTCTCCTTTTTTCTGTTCAGAGAGGTGATCAGTTTTATTGTGTTCTTACTCAACGCTTCCATCTTCTACTCCAATCCAACCAACCATATTTCATAATACATCGGTCTGTGTTCTTCCGAGTCCGAGCGTTTTCCGCCCTTGACCGTTGTCAACGAACCGTTTGCAAGATTGAATGGAATGATTATCTGACAATGTCCGCCCACCCGAAGGTTGCGTACAGCATTTTGGAATGCGATTCCGTAACTATATCCACTGGATGCTTTCTGCACCAAGATGAATGAAAGAGGATCAGGTGATGCAGCTGACGTGCAGTCATAAACCAAAGTTCCATCCAACGTATAGCCCTTATATCTTACATAAGCTTTCCAATTGGTTTCAGGCTCTCTACCCGTACCCAACTCCACTTGATGATAGTACAGACCAGAGAGATCACCGGACTCGTACTTATAGAAGAGTCTTTTTTGACCATCCATCCACTCCGACGTACCCGTAGGCATGGAGGTGGTGACGGATATGTTTTTTCCTTTGATAAAAGCCTCAATAGCATCTTCCTCTTCCTCCAACCATTCGGAATATGTTTTTCCTGAGTCTTTACAAGAAAAGAGTGATAATACACATGCAAGGATCAGCAATCCTCTTTTCACTTCATTAAAACGATTCATTTTCTTTATCATAATCATCTATCTCTTTTTACTTCTATAACGGTGATTGTACACTCAACCGGGGACCATGCAGGAATGCACTTAGGTACGCCAATCACTCCATAAGCAAGGAAAGAAGGCATCACAAAAACGCCACTACTCGATTGTTTCATCAGTAGCAACGCCTCTCTGTAGCCTCGTTCCATATCACAATGTCCCAAGTTCTCTGTCTTAACCACATCTGTCAGCTTATCACATGTACTTCCATCCAATAGTTTAACAGAATAGCGGAATGTCACCTGATCTGCCAAAGAGATGGTATCACCTTCTCCTTGATTGGTAATATAATAACGCAATCCACTCTTCGTTGTTGTGAACGGGAGGGACAAAGAATCTATATAAGCACGAATCAAACTGTCTTCGATGGCGGCAAACTCCTTGTTCATCTCAATCAGACTCTCTGTCGGGTTCTCTTTTGGTATTTTGTTGTAAGGAACCTGCGGAGCTGGATCTTGACAAGCCATCAACAAGACCAGACACACACTCAGTATATAGTTCAATTTGTTTATCATATACTCAACTGACGATCTCTCTCTGCAATCATACACTCAGCCAATGTAGGCAACTTCTCTTCAAAAATACGAACAGCCTCGTCCATTGAGACATACAACTGTCCGCCCGCTGCATTCTTATGTCCACCGCCCGTGAAATACTCTGCAGCAAACTCATTCACTGGCACATCACCTTGCGAACGGAAAGACATACGGATCTTCTCCTCATCCTCCTTAAACAATGCAGTGAAGATAATGCCTTTGATAGACAATGGCATATTGACAAATCCCTCTGCATCGCCTGGTTTATAGTTGTATCGATCCAGTTCCTCCTTTGTCAGACACATCAGAGCAGCACCATACTCAGGATAGATCTTCATCTTATTGGTCAGCATATAACCCATCAAACGAAATCTGCTCTCTGAATAGTTGTCGTACACACGACGGTGTATCTCATCCTTATCCACACCCTTCTTGATCAACTCAGAGACAATGGAATAGATCTCCGATTGATTTGAATTGAAGGAGAAAGAACCAGTATCGGTCATCAATCCTACGAATATACACTCGGCACACTCCTTCGTCATATCCGTGAAATAACCCATTCGGCAAATTAAACGGAAAACCATTTCAGCTGTCGACGTCATCTCCGGATAGGAAATCACAATGTCGGCAAAACTACCTGGATCAATGTGATGATCCACCAACACCTTTCGAGCAGGGGCATCTGCTACAACTAAAGCCATATCCCCTATTCTCTTCAACACATTAAAGTCTAGTGCAACGATTAATTCGGTTTTCTTAATAATTTCATCCGCCTCCTCTTTGTTTTCAGCGTAAACAAGGATGTCCTTAGCTCCTGGCATCCATCCAAAATAATCAGGATATGCCGTAGGGACAATGACCTTTACCCTCTTGTCTAATGTTCCTAGAAAATTGGCAAATGCCAATGATGAACCAATAGCGTCACCATCTGGAGAGATATGAGAAACAATCACGATGTCATTCGCAGAATCTATCTCATCTTTCGCTGCTTGGATCAATTCTTCTTTGATAATCTTTGATATCATACTCTTCTTCTATATTTAGGCCGTAAAGTTACAAAAAAATTTTGTATATCGACTGATATACGGAGTAAACAAACACAACAATCAAGAATGAAAATACGCGCAAAAATGTTTTCTTCTGAACATACATAGCTAACAGGCATAATAACGTGCCTATAAGCACCAAATCAACCATTTCAAACCTTACGTTGGAACAGACAATTCCGTGAAACGACTCCATCTTCGATATTGAAAAATTCATGCATATCACACTCTTCTCCACCAAGAAGGCTGTCAACCCACTCACATAGGGAACCCAATGAATCGTCCACAGAAAAATAGACAAATAAATTATCACGGTCGACAAGGGTATCACAATAAAACCAGACAACCAAAAGACATTGCTTATCTGATGGAAATAATAGAGCGTCAACGGCATCGTCCCCAACTGTGCCGCAAAGGAAACCGACAGCAACGACCACATCTTATCCAACGCCTTCGCGCGAAACACAAAAGCTTGATAAATAGGCTTCTGAAAGACCAAAATGGAAAGCACTGCCACATAACTCAACTGAAAGCCCACATCAAACAAGTAGTTGGGAGAATACAACAACATCATAAAGGCAGAGGCAAAGACAGTATTGAACACCATCGCCCGTCGATTCAACAACAAGGCTACGGAAACCATCGACAACATAATGGAGGCTCGAATAACGGACGGAGACAATCCCGTCACAAACGTATAAACCCACAGTGCAGACAGAGAGAGCACCACACGCATCTTCCGTCGTTTCTCGCCTCTGAAAACTTGCGACAACAATTGTGTGAACACCCAAAAGACCACCCCAACATGCAACCCACTAACCGCCAAAATATGACTCGCTCCCGTTGAGGAGTAACTATTCTTCAAATCCTTGTCTAGCAACGTCTTATCACCTATCGAAAGAGCCGACAAGACACCCAACTCATCACCTCCAATACCTTGATTTCGAAACACATCCACCAACTTTTTTTGAATGGAATGAGACCATCTGTAAAATGAGAAAGCGTGAGAATGCTCCACAAACGTCCAACTGCCTGTCGGGAGATAAAAAGAGCCCGAAATACCCTTGTTTCTCAGAAAGGATTCATAGTCAAACGAAGAACTCTCCCCGTCTCTTCTCCTTATCATGCTCGAATGGAAACAAATCCAGTCACCCTCTTGCAGACGACTACTCATAGAATCTTTTTTTACATGAATTTGCCATTTCACACCGTTATGCAACGAATCGGAGGCCATACGCACCAAAAGTCTTATCGACCTCTCTTTCTCAACGGGAACATCAATCAGTTTCACCAAGACGTGGTCCTGAAGCGTAGACGCATCCGTCAGAAGCTGTCTTTCTTGCCATGCACTCCTCTGATAGGCAATCCCCATGAAGAAGAGACAGAGACTTATGCCAAACAGAAATCTAGATTCGTATGAATATCTCTTTTTCAGCAACCAATGCAGTGCAATGAAGAGAAGTGGCAACAAGAAAAGAGACAATGGCAATTCGAACGGGAGGTATTTTTGCAGCAGAATCCCCACAACCAAGGGTAGCAACAAACGAGCAAAAGGCATTCGACATAAATCTTTCATGCAGGGTAGAATTTAAAGCGGTTCCATCCATTCCCATCGAGGAATTAGATGTTATTCAAAATAGACTTTATCACAAATTGCAGTACGCAAATCAGGTAAAAAAAGAGAAACATCGCAATGACGTTTCTCTTCTGTATCTTGTACTACTACAATGCTTTCAGATTGGCGATTGTTTCCGTAGGGTTTTGGGCTCCAAATACGAAACTGCCAGCCACCAAAACATCAGCGCCGGCATCCAGCAACCGTTTGCCTGTTTCATAATTGACACCACCATCAATCTCGATCAAAGCCTTTGAGGAAGATTTCTGAATCAGTTCTTTCAGTCTGCGAGTCTTATCCACTGTGTTCTCAATAAACTTCTGTCCACCGAACCCAGGGTTGACCGACATCAGCATGACCAGATCCACATCCTTGATGATCTCCTCCAAAACGGAGACTGGCGTATGAGGATTCAACGTCACACCCGCCATGATTCCCAAAGACTTAATTTTTTGAATGGTTGAATGCAAATGCAAGCATGCTTCATAATGCACGTTGATGAGTTGAGCACCAGCTTTGTAAAAAGCATCAACATATTTGTTGGGTTCAACAATCATCAAATGGACATCCAATGGTTTCTTTGCATGTTTATGGATTGCTTCAACAACGGGCACACCAAAAGACAGATTAGGAACGAAGACACCATCCATGATGTCTAAATGAAACCAATCTGCCTTACTATTATTGACCATTTCTATATCTCTCTGCAGATTAGCGAAATCTGCAGATAACATAGAAGGAGCAACTAAATGACTCATAAATTACTTCTTGCCAGCTGCTGCCTTAGCTGCAGCTCTTGCCTCTCTTTTCTTCTTTAGTTCCAATTGCTTCATATAAGCCTCACTATTATCACGTGCGATAGTCTTAACCACACGGATAGAGTCTAAGGATGTGTTATACTCCTGCACATAGATAGTATACTCATATCCTTGCTCATAGTAGAAGTTAGTGAATTCTCCTTTGAAAGGTTCCCACTCGATTTTGTCACGACGAGAGTAGCCCTTACGAACCATATAAACTCTCTGTCCATCAACGACAGGGCGTTCTGGAGAAACTTTCATGTACTCATTAGGAGTCACATCGAAAGCGAGCGCAACTAAAAATAAAGCTAATAATATTTTTTTCATTTTTTCGTTTTTTAACGTTCTAGTCTGCAAATATAACTATTTTTTTCATGCAACCAACATTTTAATACAAAATGTATCAAAATCTTTTCATTTAATAAATCATTCCTACGATCCACACAGGCAATTTCTTACCTATTGGAAATTCCAAAGAATCGGCAAGAATATAGGAATCGGGGATATCCGCTATTTGATGAAAAGATTTTCCTTCGCCACCCACTTCTAAAATAATCTTCCCATCAATCTTAAAATCACCCGTGGAATGTCCGTATTCGACAACATGATCCACACTAAGTTGATTCACCACAAAGCATTCACGAAGTGTACCAATAGGGCAATTCACACCCATTGAATTAAGCATATTCGGATTATGTATATAAATCTTATCCGGCTTTTGCATTTTAGTAACAGACTTATTATCCGTATAGAGAAGATGGATGAGTTCCGACTTCTGCATACTGTTCAAATAACTAAGAACAGTTACCTTGTTTAACTCAAGATACGATGACAGTTTGGCAATATTCACTTCATAAGGAACATTGCCCGCCAAGAACAGCAACATCGCCTTAATCTTTCGTACATATGCAGCGTCTACTTGGCAGAACTGTACCAGTTCCTGCTCAATGATGAAGTTAATAACATTCTCAATCCTACTATAATATTCTGTTTCATTTCCGTCATAGAAAGGATAATACCCTACTCGCAGATATTCCTCAAACATTTGCTGTGGACGACAGACAGAATTAATCTTGTCACATATATCGTCTGCATTTGTAAGCACATCGTCTAATGTGTAAATAGGGAACTCTAAACCTTTATAAAAATGAAGGAACTCGCGAAACGAAAGGCCTTCCATCGTATACGACAGGACGCGACGCGACAAATCAGCATCCGCATTCAAAATCTGAATTAAAGACGAGCCAGAAAATGTAATCTTCATGTCAGGATAAAGGTCAATAATCTCTTTAATCTCCTGACTCCATGTTGGATATTTGTGCACTTCATCCAAAAAAAGATGCTTGCCTCCCATCAAATGAAACTTTTCCGCAAGACCAAGAAGCGAATGCTCGGAAAAGTAGAGACTATCCATAACACAATACAATGCCTCACCTGCATTCTCACCATAAGTCTTGCGTATATATTGTCGAATTAACGTTGTTTTCCCCACTCCACGAGAGCCCTTGATGGCCACTAATTGTTTTGACCAACTAACCTTGTTTATCATGTCGCGAACTAACTTCATTTGTGTTTGCGAAATGAACATCTTATGTTTCTTAAAAAGCGTTTCCATAGGCCTCTAATTTATTGCAAATATAAAATCGTTTATCGTAATAACCAAAATTTAACATAAAAAGGTTGTTGTACTAACCAATATTTTACAAAAATCGTTTATCAGACTAACCGATTTTATATTTAAGAAAGCATCTGAATTATACTTACAAATATGAATATCACATCCAACCATCTAGTATATAACGCATTACGCATATCATACAAATGGCGGACATCCACAAAAGCAATAGTTAATTGGCTGCAATCATGAAACACGAGAAGGAATAGAATTTTATATAAGCATTTGCTTTTTCAAGGGGTTTCTGCTAACTTTGAAGGTCATTTTATGGGACCCTCCTGAAATGACTTTTCTTTATTGGTGGTTGGGGTTCTGCCAATTATAGAAAAAGATGATATAGAACTCTCCTTTAATTTCAAAAAGGAAAAGATGAATAAGATGAAAAGTCTGATACTCTCTTGCTTGAGTATGATGCTGTGCATGACCATTTCTGCACAAACAGTTTCTTTTGTGCCTAATTGGGAAATAGGTGACACGGCTTCCTTCTATTATGAATATAGGTTTTCAACAGAATCAGGTGGTGCTACATTCAATGATACAACTTCGGTTGTAATAAATCTAAAGGTGGTGAGCAAAGACGAGAATGGTTATACATTGAATGCATCTTTTGTCAATTTTAATAGATCGAGCGAGAGAAATGACACACTATTGAAAAAATACAATATTACATTTGACTACAAACTGGATGCAACGGGTAAATTAATCGGACTTGCCGACTCCACCAAGGTGCTTGCAGATATAAAGGCACTTCATAAAGAGATTGCTAAGGATGACTCAACGTTCGCTCTTGTATATGAAACTATGGAAGAGAAGTTATCGGATACCTATTTATCTGGTTTGTTGAAGAATGTTTCCTATATTCATTCACTGAATGGCATGACACTGAAGTCTAATAAAACTATTGAGACAAAAGGAAATAAGACCTTTATTACAGATGAATTTTTCGTTCCTGCAACGCATAAATACACACTTGAATCTGTAAAAGGGAATATCGTTAATGTGAAATGTTCATCCATTTTGAACAATGAAGATATAATGCCAGCATACATTGAATATGGAGTTCAAAAATTATACTCTTTGTTTGAGAATAGCCCAGAGATGATCGTTATCATTCAGGAACTACAAGATGGATTTGAGAAAGAATATAAAGAATTCTTTGATTTGAAGATCACCGAAATCTACCACTACTCATTTGATAATTCTTCCAAATGGTTAAACTCGATGAGTGGAACCTATACGGCTAAAGGAAAGAAAGACGGCAACGATGTTGATAACGTCACTGAAATTACGATTACAAAGAAATAATATTCCTTTTTCGTAAGAAATATTTTATTTTTTATTTCAAAACAACTCTTCTTTATTGGCTGTTGGAGTTCTGCCAATTATAGAAAAAGATTATATTGAACTCCACTTAAAATTTTAAAAGAAAAAAATGAATAAGATGAAAAGTCTGATACTCTCTTGCTTGAGTATGATGCTGTGCATGACCATTTCTGCACAAACAGTTTCTTTCGTGCCTAATTGGAAAAAGGGTGATAAAGTTTTCTTCAATTACGAAAAGAAAGAAACAAAAAAATCTGGTGATGAAACATCGATTATTACAGCTTCGCTTGTAATAAATCTAACGGTGGTGAACAAAGATGCTAATGGTTATACGCTGAATGCATCTTTCGCAAATCCGAAACAGAGTGGTTCGGACAAAATGGCTGCCGCTCTATTCAAAATATACGATGAAATCACATTCGACTACAAACTGGATGCGACAGGTAAATTGATCGGTTTGGCAGACTCCGCCAAGGTGATTGCCGTTATGAAGGAAATATATAAAAAGATTTCAAAAGACGATCCTATGGTTTCTCTTGGACTTGGACTTATGGGAGGAGGTGCGCAGGATATCTATTTAACTGGTTTGTTGGATGAAATTGCTCTTATTCATTCACTGAATGGCATAACTCTAGAGCCTAACAAAACTGTTGAGGTAAAAAAAGAAATATCCACCTCATTTGGATTCAACATTCCTGCTTCGTATAACTACACACTTGAATCCGCAAAAGGAACTATCGCTAATGTGAAATGTTCATCCAATTTGACGAATGAAGATATAATGCCTGCATTCATAGACTTTGGAACGCAAATAGCATCAAGTATGATGAATAATCTTTCAGCTTTGTTTCAAAACGAAGAAGACAAAGAAAAAGTGGACATGAATACTATAATTCAGCAACAACGAGGTGAATTTGAGAAAAAATATAAGGAATCCTTTGATTTGAATATCACCGACACATTCAACTATGCACTTGATAGCTCTTCCAAATGGCTAAATTCATTGAGTGGAACCAGTACAATCAGCGGAAAGGCAGAAAACAACGATGTTATTGTCGTCACTGAAATTAAAATTACAAAGAAATAATTTTCCTTTTTCGCAAGGGATATTTTGATTGACATGTAATTATGAGTAAACAGGATTATAAATTACAGAACGAGCAGTACATAGAAAACCTCCGCACATCTGGGGATGTAAAGGAGTTACGAGGTGGTATCTTGTATAAAGTTATTGAAGAAGGGAGTGGCGAGGGTGAAGTAAATCCTCGAAGTGTGGTGACTTGTCATTACAAAGGTTCCCTGATCAATGGAAGGGTGTTTGATAATTCGTATGCGAGGAAGTGTCCGGAGGCCTTTCGCGTGAATAGTTTAATCAGTGGTTTTCAGATTGCATTGGTGAACATGCACATAGGAGATCATTGGTTGGTATACATTCCTGCAGACAAAGGATATGGAGCCATGAAGGCTGGCGACATTCCCGCCAATTCTACATTGATATTTGAGATTGAACTGATATCCGTCTGTTAACTCATAAATTAATTTTACATTTTTGTATTACAGTTTATTCATTCGATTATAACAAAAAAGAGACGATGCCGAACATCGTCTCTTTTTTATTATTGTATGATTCAAAGCATTAAGCTTCTCCCGATCCAGACAAATTGATAGGGAACGGAGGATTAAAGTTCATGTCAGAACGTTTCACTGTACCAAATTGGTTTTCAAACTTATCCATATTTTCCTCCAACGCATGTAACAAGCGTTTTGCATGTTCTGGAGTAAGGATGATTCTAGACTTCACCTTTGCCTTATTAGAGTTTGGCATGATGCGAAGGAAATCCAACACAAATTCAGATGGAGAATGAGAGATAATGGCCATATTGGAATAGATGCCCTCAGCCACCTCTTCAGTCAACTCTACACTGATTTGGTTTTTTTTCACATTTTTTTCTTCGTTATCTTGCATAATCTTTGTCGGTTTAAACGACAAAGGAAACCGACCAACGTCGATTTCCTTTGTCTCTATTTAACTTAATTAAAAAATTCAATTACTCTTCGACGTTACCTCTACGAGGGGTATTGATCAAGCCCTCCATCTCTTCCTTTGAACCAACGATTAGGCGATCGAATTCTCTTTGTCCAGTACCTGCAGGGATCAAGTGACCACAGATCACATTCTCCTTCATACCTTCCAAATTATCTACTTTCGCTCTAATAGCAGCATCATTCAACACTTTTGTGGTTTCCTGGAATGAAGCAGCCGACATGAAACTTGTTGTCTGCAATGCAGCACGAGTGATACCTTGCAATATCTGAGAAGAAATAGCAGGGACAGCGTCTCTTGTTTCAACCAACTTCAAATCCTTACGTTTCAAAGCACTGTTCTCATCACGCAACTTACGAGCAGTTACAATCTGACCTGGTTTCAACACTTCAGAGTCACCAGCATCGATAACGACCTTCTTACCGAAGATACGGTCATTCTCTTCCATGAACTCTAACTTGTCGACCATCTCTTTCTCCAAGAAGTGTGTATCACCTGCATCCTCGATTTCAACCTTACGCATCATCTGACGTACGATTACCTCGAAGTGTTTATCATTGATCTTCACACCCTGAAGACGATAGACATCTTGTACTTCGTTTACGATATATTCTTGAACAGCGGTTGGACCCATGATAGCCAAGATATCAGAAGGAGTGATTGCACCATCAGAAAGCGGTGTACCAGCACGAACGTAGTCGTTCTCCTGTACCAATATTTGTTTTGACAATGGAACCAAATATTTCTTTTCGTCGCCTGTTTTAGAAGTGATGACGATTTCACGGTTACCACGTTTTACTTTACCGAATGTAACCTCACCATCGATTTCAGAAACAACTGCTGGGTTGGAAGGGTTACGTGCCTCGAACAACTCGGTAACACGAGGAAGACCTCCCGTGATATCTCCCGCACTACCAACAGCACGAGGAATCTTAACCAACAACTGACCAGGACGAACATCTTCATCATCATCCACTGTAACGTGAGCACCCACAGGCAAGCTGTAAGTCTTAATGATGTTACCGTGTTTGTCAACGATATGCGCTTCTGGAACCTTGGTCTTATCCTTAGACTCAATGATAATCTTTTCACGCAAACCTGTCGTCTCATCCGATTCAGTTTTATATGTTACGTTTTCAATAACATTTTCAAACTTGATCTTACCTTGAACCTCGATTACGATAACTGCGTTGAATGGGTCCCATTCACAAATACGATCACCCTTCTTAACAGTAGAACCATTCTCAACGAACAATTTAGCACCATAAGGGATATTCGCATTGGTCAATGTAATCTTAGTATTAGGATCGATGATCTTCAACTCAGCCAAACGACCTACAACTACCTGAACTGGTTTGTTATCTTCGTCTACTGAATCGATTGTACGCAACTCATCGATTTCAACGATACCTTCATATTTAGAAGTAATACCTGAATTAGCAGCGATATTTCCGGCAACACCACCGACGTGGAACGTACGCAATGTCAACTGAGTACCTGGCTCACCGATTGACTGAGCAGCGATGACACCGACAGCCTCACCTTTCTGAACCAAACGTCCAGTAGCCAAGTTACGACCATAACATTTAGCACATACACCCTTCTTAGACTCACAAGTCAATACAGAACGGATCTCAACACGCTCGATAGGAGAATCTTGGATGATTTGAGCAGCATCCTCACGAATCTCTTCACCAGAGCGAACGATGATCTCACCTGTCAATGGATGTTGAATATCATGTACAGAAACACGACCTAAGATTCTTTCGTACAAAGAAGCAACTACCTCTTCGTTGTTCTTCAACTCTGTACAAACCAAACCACGAAGTGTACCACAGTCTTCCTCGTTGATGATCACATCGTGAGATACGTCAACCAAACGACGAGTCAAGTAACCTGCATCGGCAGTCTTCAAAGCGGTATCGGCCAAACCTTTACGAGCACCGTGCGTAGAGATGAAGTACTCCAACACTGACAATCCCTCTTTAAAGTTAGACAAGATTGGGTTTTCAATAATCTGACCACCTTCAGCACCAGACTTTTGAGGTTTTGCCATCAAACCACGCATACCAGACAACTGACGAATCTGCTCTTTAGATCCACGGGCTCCAGAATCCAACATCATGTATACTGAGTTAAATCCTTGGTCATCCGAAGAAATAGTCTTCATCAAGATATTAGCCAAATCAGCGTTGATGTGCGTCCAAATATCGATAATCTGGTTATAACGTTCGTTGTAAGTAATGAATCCCATGTTATAGTTGTTCATCACCTCTTCAACTTCTGCATAACCTCTTTGTACCAATTCCTCTTTCTCCTTAGGGATAATCACATTCTCCAAGTTAAATGACAAGCATCCCTTGAATGCCATGTAGTATCCTAAGTTCTTAATATCATCCAAGAACTGAGCTGTACGAGCCACACCACACACTTTGATTACGTTGCTGATGATTTCACGAAGAGACTTCTTCGTAATCAATGTATTCACATAACCAACTTCTTGTGGTACGTTTTGGTTGAATTTCAAACGACCAACCGTTGTTTCAACCATCGTATCAACCAATTCACCTTTATCATTCAAATCTTTTACAATCACCTTGATAGGAGCGTGTAAAGCAACCTTACCTTCGTTGTAAGCGATCTCAGCCTCTTCAACACCGTAGAAAATCAAACCTTCACCGAGTGCACCTTTACGAGGTTTAGTGATGTAGTAAAGACCAAGCACCATATCCTGAGAAGGCACTGTGATAGGAGAACCATTAGCAGGGTTAAGAATGTTATGAGAAGCCAACATCAACATTTGAGCCTCCAATACAGCCTCATTACCCAATGGCAAGTGAACAGCCATCTGGTCACCATCGAAGTCGGCATTGAACGCCGTACAAGCCAATGGGTGAAGTTGAATAGCTTTTCCCTCTATCATCTTTGGTTGGAATGCTTGGATACCCAAACGGTGCAACGTAGGGGCACGGTTCAAAAGGACTGGGTGTCCTTTCATCACATATTCCAAGATATCCCAAACTACAGGATCTTTACGGTCAACGATTTTCTTTGCAGACTTAACAGTCTTTACAATACCACGTTCAATCAACTTACGGATAACAAATGGTTTGTAAAGCTCTGCCGCCATATCCTTAGGAAGACCACACTCGTGCATCTTCAATTCAGGACCAACGACGATTACGGAACGTGCAGAATAGTCAACACGTTTACCTAACAAGTTCTGACGGAAACGTCCTTGCTTACCTTTCAAGGAGTCTGACAAAGACTTCAACGGACGGTTAGCATCCGTCTTAACGGCGCTTGACTTACGAGAGTTGTCGAACAATGAGTCAACAGCCTCTTGCAACATACGTTTCTCATTACGTAAGATAACTTCAGGCGCTTTTATCTCGATCAATCGTTTCAAACGGTTATTACGGATAATAACACGACGATACAAATCATTCAAGTCGGAAGTGGCGAAACGACCACCATCCAATGGTACCAACGGACGTAATTCAGGAGGAATAACTGGAACGACCTTAACGATCATCCATTCAGGTTTATTCTTTCCGTTAGATGCTCTGAAAGCTTCTACTACTTGAAGACGTTTCAAAGCCTCTGTCTTACGTTGTTGAGAAGACTCTTGACCAGCCTTGTTACGAAGATCGTATGACAATGAGTCTAAGTCGATTCTCTGAAGCATGTCATAAACAGCCTCAGCACCCATCTTAGCGATGAACTTGTTTGGATCGCTATCATCCAAGTTTTGATTCTCCTTTGGAAGAGAATCAATAATATCCAAGTATTCTTCCTCAGTCAACAAATCTTGCTCTTGAATACCATCAGCCTCTTTGATACCTGGTTGGATAACAACGTATCTCTCATAGTAGATAACAGCATCCAACTTCTTAGTTGGCATACCCAAAAGGTAACCTATCTTATTAGGCAAAGAACGGAAATACCAAATATGAGCAACTGGCACAACCAATTGAATGTGACCCATACGTTCACGACGTACCTTTTTCTCAGTCACCTCAACACCACAACGGTCGCACACGATGTTCTTGTAACGGATACGTTTGTACTTACCGCAATGGCACTCATAATCTTTTACTGGACCAAAGACACGCTCACAGAACAAACCGTCACGTTCTGGCTTATACGTTCTATAATTGATGGTTTCTGGTTTCAAAACCTCTCCTCTAGACATTGACAAAATCTCTTCTGGAGAAGCCAAACCTATAGAGATCTTCGTGAAGGCGCTCTTTACTTTATTATCGTTTCTAAAACCCATTTTTGTACTAAATAAAAATGAACATTAATCGAGTTTAACACTTAAACCTAAACCTCTCAACTCGTGTAACAACACATTCAAAGATTCAGGAATACCAGCAGGCGGCATTGGTTCGCCCTTAACAATAGCCTCGTATGCACGAGCACGACCCATAACATCATCAGACTTAACAGTCAAAATCTCTTGAAGAATATGAGATGCACCGAATGCTTCCAATGCCCATACCTCCATCTCTCCGAAACGTTGACCACCAAACTGAGCCTTACCACCCAATGGTTGTTGTGTAATCAAAGAGTAAGGTCCGATAGAACGAGCGTGCATCTTATCGTCAACCATGTGACCCAACTTCAACATATAGATAACACCCACTGTTGCTGGTTGGTCGAAGCGCTCTCCTGTTCCACCATCGAACAAATATGTCTTACCATAACGAGGAAGACCTGCCTTATCTGTCCACTCATTCAAATCATCCAATGATGCACCATCGAAGATTGGTGTAGCAAATTTAACACCCAACTTCATTCCTGCATGTCCAAGTACAGTCTCGAAGATCTGTCCCAAGTTCATACGAGAAGGCACACCCAACGGATTCAAAACGATATCAACTGGTGTTCCATCTTCCAAGAATGGCATATCCTCTTGACGAACGATACGAGAGACAATACCCTTGTTACCGTGACGACCTGCCATCTTATCACCCACACGAATCTTACGCTTTTTAGCGATATAGACTTTCACCAATTGAACGATTCCAGAAGGAAGCTCATCACCAATTGTGATGTTAAACTTCTTTCTCTTCAATTCTGCATCGTACTCTTTATATTTTCTGATGTAATTCATGATCAAGTCATGAATCAAACCATTCTTATAAGCATCTGATGTCCACTTTGTCAACTGTACTTCCATGTAGTTGATCTCTTCCAAAGCCTTCTTAGTGAACTTAGCACCCTTAGCGATAATGTCAGCACCTAAGAAATCCTTTACACCTTGAGAAGTCTTGCCATTGGTAAGAGTCATCAACTTATCGATCAAGATAGCTTTCAATGCCATCTCTTTTTCTTCGAACTCAGCATCCAATTTTTCAAGAACCAACTTGTCTGACATACGAGACTTGCGGGTCTTCATTGCTTTTGAGAACAACTTCTTATCAACAACAACACCACGCAAAGATGGATTAGCCTTCAAAGAAGCATCCTTCACATCTCCTGCCTTATCACCAAAGATAGCTCTCAACAACTTCTCTTCTGGAGAAGGGTCAGATTCACCCTTAGGAGTAATCTTACCAATCAAAATGTCACCAGACTCAACGAACGCACCTACACGAATAACACCGTTCTCGTCCAAGTTTCTCGTTGCATCCTCACTGACATTAGGAATATCAGAAGTCAACTCCTCCATACCACGTTTTGTTTCACGAACCTCCAATTGGTATTCGTCAACGTGTACAGAAGTAAAGATATCATATTTACAAACTTTCTCATTGATAACGATAGCATCCTCGTAGTTGTAACCCTTCCAAGGCATGAATGCTACCAACAAGTTCTTACCGATTGCCAACTCACCATCTTGAGTAGAGTAACCTTCTGTCATGATCTGACCTTTTGTTACTCTCTGACCACAAACCACGATAGGGCGAAGGTCGATAGTAGTGCTTTGGTTAGTTTTTCTGAACTTAGGGATGATGTATTCCTTCAAAGAAGGTTCGAAGCTTACGAACTCCTCATCCTCAGTTCTGTCATATCTAATTTTGATAACGCTTGCATCAACAAATTCAACAACACCGTCACCTTCAGCAGCGATTTGAGTACGAGAGTCGCGAACCAACTGACGTTCGATACCCGTACCAACGATAGGAGACTCACAACGCAACAATGGAACTGCCTGGCGCATCATGTTAGATCCCATCAATGCACGGTTAGCATCGTCATGCTCCAAGAAAGGAATCAAGGAAGCAGCGATAGAAGCAATCTGTTGAGGAGCCACATCCATCAAATCCAACTCTTTAGGATCCAAGATAGGGAAGTCGGCTTCCTTACGACATTTAACTTTGTCTACCAAGAAGTTTCCTTGTTCGTCCAAAGGAGCATTTCCTTGAGCGATAGTCTTACCCTCTTCCTCTTCAGCAGTCATATACTTGATACCGTTCTCAGAGACATCCACCTTACCATCTTTAACGATACGATAAGGAGTTTCGATAAATCCGAGATCATTGATCTTAGCATAGACACACAAAGAAGAGATCAAACCGATGTTAGGACCTTCTGGTGTCTCAATTGGACAAAGACGTCCGTAGTGAGTATAGTGAACGTCACGCACCTCAAATCCGGCTCTCTCACGAGAAAGACCACCAGGACCAAGGGCAGACAAACGACGTTTATGAGTAATTTCAGCCAATGGGTTTGTTTGATCCATGAACTGAGAAAGAGCGTTCGTTCCGAAGAATGAGTTGATAACAGAAGAGATAGTCTTCGCATTGATCAATTCAGTTGGAGAGAACACTTCATTATCGCGGATGTTCATACGTTCGCGGATTGTACGAGCCATACGAGCCAATCCGACACCGAATTGGTTGTAAAGTTGCTCACCCACTGTACGAACACGACGGTTGCTTAAGTGGTCGATATCATCAACATCAGCTTTAGAGTTGATCAATTCGATCAAGTACTTGATGATTTCGATAATATCTTCCTTGGTCAAAACGCGAACGTCCATGTCGGTAGACAGATTCAACTTTTTGTTGATTCTGTAACGACCCACATCACCTAAATCATAACGTTTTTCAGAGAAGAAAAGACCAGAAATGATTTCGCGAGCTGCGTTTTCATCAGCAGGCTCAGCGCTACGCATTTGACGATATATATAATATACAGCCTCCTTTTCAGAGTTAGTAGGGTCCTTTTGCAAAGTGTTATAGATGATACTATAATCAGAAAGGTTAGGATCCTCTTTATGAAGAAGGATAGTCTGTACTCCAGAATCCAAAATATCTTGAATGTTGTCTTTATCCAACACTGTTTCACGGTCGATGATGACCTCAGTACGTTCGATAGAAACAACTTCACCTGTATCTTCGTCGACGAAATCCTCCACCCAAGTTTTCAAAACACGAGCGGCTAATTTACGACCTTCAACTTTTTTCAATCCAGTTTTGGTTACTTTCACCTCTTCGGAAAGACCAAAAATTTCAAGAATATCTTTATCGCTTTCAAAACCGATAGCACGTAGCAAGGTAGTTACCGGTAATTTCTTTTTACGATCGATGTAAGCGTACATGACATTACTGATATCAGTAGCAAACTCGATCCAAGAACCTTTAAAAGGAATAATACGAGCAGAATACAATTTAGTACCGTTAGCGTGCATACTCTGACCGAAGAAAACGCCCGGAGATCTATGCAACTGAGAAACGACAACGCGTTCTGCACCGTTAATAACGAAAGTTCCTTTATCCGTCATATAAGGGATAGTACCCAAATAGACATCTTGGATAATTGTCTCAAAATCCTCATGGTCAGGATCAGTACAATATAATTTTAATTTAGCCTTCAGAGGAACACTATATGTCAAGCCTCTTTCAATACACTCATCAATGGTGTACTTAGATGGGTCGATATAGTAATCTAAGAACTCAAGGACGAAATTATTACGAGTATCCGCAATTGGAAAGTTTTCCGCGAACACTTTAAACATGCCATCATTCTTACGTTGCTCTGGTGGCGTATCGAGTTGGAAAAAATCTCTAAAAGACTTTAACTGCACCTCTAGGAAATCAGGATATTCCATCTGATTTCTGACAGATGCAAAAGTTACTCTTTGGTTTTTATTAATAGAAGACATTTATCTAAGAATATTATTAAGAACTTAAAAAAGATAACAGACACAAAAAGGTTTAGAACCTACACATAGGTTCTAAACCAAAGTTTCTGAATAACTCAGAACTGTACAGTACTATTTAAGTTCAACTTCTGCTCCAGCATCTTCAAGTTGCTTCTTCAAGTCCTCAGCAGTTGCCTTGTCAACACCTTCCTTAATTGTACTTGGAGCTCCGTCAACCATATCTTTAGCTTCTTTCAAGCCAAGACCAGTCAATTCTTTTACTAATTTAACGATAGCGAGCTTAGCTCCTCCAGGGGATTTCAAAACTACGTCGAAACTAGTTTTCTCCTCTGCAGCAGCTGCAGCAGGACCTGCAGCAACAGCTACAGCCACAGCAGCAGGCTCAATACCATACTCGTTCTTTAAAATATCAGCAAGTTCATTAACTTCTTTAACAGTCAAGTTAACTAATTGTTCTGCGAAAGCTTTTAAATCTGCCATTTTATTTTTGCTTTAATGTTTATAATCTGTTAATTAATCGTTTGATTCCGCTTCTTTTTCTGCTTTAGCTTGAAGACCGGAAATAATATTTCTCATAGGAGACTGTAACAAAGCAATAATGTCGCCAATAAGCTCATTTTTGCTTTTAATGCTTGCTAATACATCAAGTTGGTCAGCTCCAACATAGAAACCTTCTTCAACGTAAGCAGCTTTCAAAGTTGGTTTTCCCAATTTGTTTCCCTTGCTGAACTCTTTGATAAGTTTAGCAGGAGCGTTTCCTGTATTAGACAACATTAGAGCGGTTGGACCCTCAAGAGCACTGTAGAGTTGTGAAAAATCGCCGTCTTTCTTATCTAGGGCTTTTTTCAACAAAGTGTTCTTAACTACCACCAGCTTAATATCTTTTTTGAAGCAAGCACGTCTGATATCACTTGTTAGGTCTGCAGTCAATCCAGCAGCATCAGCGATATAGAAATGACTATAATCATTCAAGCCGGCGAGTATCTGATCTATGATAACACTTTTATCTTCCTTTTTCATGTTTCTCTAAATATTAAATTAATCTACTTGTTTAGGGTCAACTTTAATACCCGGACTCATAGTACTTGAAAGATAAATACTCTTCACATACTCACCTTTAGAAGTAGTAGGTTTCAACTTAATCAAAGTATCGATGAAAGTTTTTGCATTTTCACAGATTGCATCAGCGGTGAAAGAAACTTTACCGATAGATGTGTGAACGATACCAAACTTATCAACTTTGAAATCGATTTTACCTTGCTTAACTTCACGAACAGCTTTTCCAACTTCATTAGTAACAGTACCACTCTTAGGGTTTGGCATCAAACCACGAGGACCTAATACACGACCCAAAGCACCGATTTTACCCATGATAGAAGGCATAGTAATAATTACATCCACGTCTGTCCAACCACCTTTGATCTTTTCAATGTATTCATCAAGACCAACGTAGTCAGCTCCTGCTGCCTTAGCATCAGCCTCAGCATCTGGAGTACACAAAGCCAAAACGCGAACAGTCTTTCCTGTACCATTAGGCAAAGAAACGACGCCACGTACCATTTGGTTTGCTTTACGAGGATCAACACCTAGACGGACATCAACATCAACAGAAGCGTCAAACTTAGTTGTAGTTAATTCCTTAACTAAAGCTGAAGCCTCTTTTAAAGAGTAAGATTTCCCTGCTTCAATCTTCTCTAAAGCTAACTTTTGATTTTTTGTAAGTTTACTCATTTCAATTGAAGTGTTAATTAATTATTTTTAGGGAATTCCCCTTTAACAGTGATACCCATACTTCTTGCTGTACCAGCAACCATAGTCATAGCCGACTCAATAGTAAAGCAATTCAAATCTTGCATTTTGTCTTGAGCGATGGTCTTAACTTGATCCCAAGTAATTTCAGCAACTTTTTTACGATTAGGCTCTGCAGAACCACTCTTTTGCTTAGAGATTTCTAGCAATTGAACGGCAACTGGAGGAGTCTTAACGACAAAATCAAAAGACTTATCTGCATAAAAAGTGATAACAACTGGTAATACTTTTCCAGCTTTATCTTGGGTTCTGGCATTAAACTGCTTGCAAAAATCCATGATGTTGATTCCCTTAGAACCTAATGCAGGTCCTACTGGAGGTGATGGATTAGCAGCGCCTCCCTTTATCTGCAATTTGATAAATCCAGCAACTTCTTTAGCCATTTTGTTTTTGATTAAAAATAATTATTATACACGAAAAAATGACCCGGAGGATCATTCCTTTTCCACTTGTAAAAATCCTAGTTCCAAAGGTGTTTCTCTTCCGAAGATCTTCACCTTTACCTTGAGTTTCTTACGTTCGTCGTTGACCTCTTCAACAATTCCTCTGAAACCGCTGAATGGTCCGAAAGTAACCTTAACAGTCTCTCCAACAGAGAAGGAGATTGCAACATTTCCTTCTGGATCTTGCAACTCTTCAACCTTACCCAAGATACGCATCACTTCACTTTGACGTAAAGGAACAGGTTCGTTGGACTTTTTGGAGCCATCTCCTAAAAATCCAATCACATTAGGCATTTCTGAAAGGCGATGTTGAACCTCGCCAACCAAATTAGCCTCCACCAAAACATATCCAGGGAGGTAAGTTCTTTCTTTAGAAATCTTTTTTCCAGATTTGCTAATTTGATAAACTCTCTCAGTTGGAATTAACACTTGAGAAACATACTGTCCAAGATCCGTAGTATTCATCTCATTTTCGACATACTCACGAACCTTGTTCTCTTTTCCACTAATGGCGCGTAATACGTACCATTTTTTACCAGTCTCTGCCATGCTTTCCCTTTCTTTTACCGCAACAAACTATAGATAAACTCCATAACAACTCGGATAGCCTTGTCCATCGCAAAAATGACCAACGCAATTAGAAGGGAAGCTACAAGAACAACAACTGCGCTGTTTGCTAAATCCCTTGCAGAGGGCCAAGACACTTTGTTTACAAGTTCGTCGTACGATTCTTTTATGTAATCTTTTACCTTATCCATGATTGATAAAATTAGCACGGAAGGAGAGGCTCGAACTCCCGACACCTGGTTTTGGAGACCAGTGCTCTACCAACTGAGCTACTCCCGTAAACGATTCCCCAAGCATAAGCTCAGGGAATCATCATATCAATAATACAAAGTATTAGTCAATGATCTTAGTGATTTGTCCAGAACCTACTGTTCTACCACCCTCACGGATAGCGAAACGAAGACCTTCGCTGCAAGCTACTGGGTAAATCAATTTAACTTGGATCTCCAAGTTATCACCTGGCATAACCATTTCAGTTCCTTCTGGCAAAGAGATTTCACCAGTTACATCCAAAGTACGGATGTAGAATTGAGGACGATAGTGGTTGTGGAATGGAGTGTGACGTCCACCTTCTTCTTTCTTCAAGATATAAACAGAAGCCTTGAACTCAGTGTGAGGAGTTACTTGACCTGGTTTACAAAGAACCATACCACGTTTGATTTGATCTTTGTCGATACCACGAAGCAACAAACCTACGTTATCACCAGCCTCTCCTTGATCCAACAATTTACGGAACATCTCAACACCAGTTACAGTAGATTTCATCTTCTCTGCACCCAAACCGATGATTTCAACCTCATCACCAACTTTGATGATACCAGTCTCAATACGTCCTGTTGCAACAGTACCACGACCAGTGATAGAGAATACGTCCTCAACTGGCATCAAGAATGGTTTATCAATATCACGCTTAGGAAGCTCGATCCAGCTATCAACTGCATCCATCAATTCCATGATTTTCTCTTCCCATTGAGGTTCACCGTTCAATGCACCTAGAGCAGATCCACGGATGAATGGAGTGTTATCAGCGTCAAACTCATAGAAACCTAACAATTCGCGCATTTCCATTTCAACCAAATCCAACATCTCAGCATCATCAACCATATCACATTTGTTCATGAATACAACCAAACGTGGTACGTTTACCTGACGAGCCAAAAGGATGTGCTCACGAGTTTGAGGCATTGGTCCATCAGTTGCAGCAACTACGATGATTGCACCATCCATCTGAGCAGCACCAGTTACCATGTTCTTTACATAGTCGGCGTGACCTGGACAGTCAACGTGTGCATAGTGACGATTTGCTGTTTGATACTCTACGTGAGAAGTATTGATTGTGATACCACGCTCTTTCTCTTCTGGTGCGTTATCGATTTGATCGAATGATTTTTGTTCAGAAAGACCTTTCTTTGCCAATACTGTTGTGATAGCAGCAGTCAAAGTAGTTTTACCGTGGTCTACGTGACCAATAGTACCGATATTTACGTGCGGTTTGGAACGGTCGAATTGTTCTTTTGCCATAATTTCTAATATTTTATTTAATTAATTAATATTTTTTCAATTTACATGAGCCGATGACGGGACTTGAACCCGTGACCTCTTCCTTACCAAGGAAGTGCTCTACCGCTGAGCTACATTGGCAATAGAGCGGAAAACGGGGTTCGAACCCGCGACCCTCAGCTTGGAAGGCTGATGCTCTACCAACTGAGCTACTTCCGCGTGATAGAGAATAGAGTGGGTAGTGATGGATTCGAACCACCGAAGGCAAGAGCCAGCAGATTTACAGTCTGCCCCATTTGGCCACTCTGGTAACTACCCAACTTTTAAAATCAAAGATCTTTTTTCTTTTTGAGCCTCTTGTCGGATTCGAACCAACGACCCCGAGATTACAAATCACGTGCTCTGGCCAACTGAGCTAAAGAGGCGTTTTAAAAGCCGCTCCGAAAATGCTTTTTCGAAACGGCTTGCAAATGTAGACATAATTTTTCTAACCTACAAATATTTTCTATTATTTTTTTAACTCGTTTGCTTTTTCCTTTGCCTTTTTTATGGAACGTATCATCGCATCCATCGCATTGTCAAATGCCTCCTCGAAAGAATCTGCAGTCTTGGTTACTACCAACTCATTATTCGGCATCAATACTTTCAACATCACTTCCTTATTATCTGAAACCTCTGGTTTTACTACTTGTAACGTTACATCCGCACTCGTAATCTTATCAGAATATTGTTCCAATTTTGTAATCTTCTTTTGAATAAACTCCTCCAAACTTGCTTTTGCATCAAAATGAATAGCCTTAACTGTTACATTCATAATCTTTCCCTCCATAATTTTTATGCTCGAGGATGAGCTTGTTTATAAATTTTTTGTAATTGCTCGAAGGTCGTATGCGTATAAACCTCCGTCGCTGCCAAATTCGCATGCCCTAACAACTCCTTCACCGCGTTTATCTCCGCTCCGTTGTTTAACATCGCTGTCGCAAACGTGTGTCGCAATACGTGCGGGCTCTTCTTCTTTTGCGAACTGACTCTCTCTAAGTACTTATGGACAATTCGATAAACCAACACGGGATACATCGCACTTCCATCTTCCTTCTGGAAAAAATATCCGTTACGAACCCCCGTCGTCGCTTCCCGTAGTTGCAAATAGGCTTCCATCGACTGTAGCAACCGGTCGCCAAAGGGTATTATCCTTTGCTTGTTTCCTTTTCCCGTCACCTTCACAGTCTTGTTCCCCTTATCTACATCTACATCCTTCATGCCAATCAACTCCGACAATCGAATTCCTAATGTATAGAACGTCTCTATCACCAACTTGTCCCTCACTCCTTCATAATCATCTCCAAATGCATCATCCAACTCATCTAGCAACTCATGCATCTCAGATTCTCTTACAAAAGTCGGCAACCGCTTCTCCCGCTTCGGGATAACTACCTGCCGCATGGGATCCTTCTCCACATAACTGTTCTTCCTTAAATACTTGTAAAAGGACTTCAACGCCGAAATCTTTCGTCCGACACTGCTCGCCTTCTCTTTCTGCTTCATCAGAAAAACAATCCATTCTCTTACATCCTTCGTTTCAATCTTCACTGGATCAAACTCTTTTGACCCTCCGTTCTCTACAAAATCCTTAAACTGTAACAAATCAGTCTTGTACGATTCATAAGTATGCTCCGAATAACACTTCTCATACTTAATATATTGTAGAAACTTATCAATCAACATATCTATCAATTGCTATAAGCACACCACGAATATAAAACTTTTAGAATATAAAAACAAAAAAATTTACATGATTTTTTCAAAAAAAGAAAAAAGCACAGAAATTTTCTTTCCTGCGCTTCTTCCTATAACTATATCTCAATCTTATTCCTCAGTTCTCTTCAATTGCTGTACATAGATAGCATGAATCTTTTGCTGACGTTTTACAACTGAAGGTTTTTCAAACTGTTGTCTATTTCTCAACTCTTTGATAACACCTGTTTTCTCGAATTTTCTCTTAAATTTCTTCAAGGCTTTTTCAATATTCTCGCCTTCTTTTACTGGAACTACGATCATAATTAGTTTTTAAAGTTTTATTTTTTGTTTTTAATTTGCATTACTTCATTATCGCTTTCGCTTCTTTATCTTCATATTTTTGCAAAAGCGAGCGCAAAAATAATGATTGTTTTTGAAATACCCAAAATTTAATTGCTTGTTTTTGTTTATTTTTTTCTAACAATCAGGCTAATAATCCTATTTCACGTCTTTCTCATCACTTCTCCTCCTCCCTATTTTTCAACAAAACCTTTCTCTTTTTACTTGTCTCCTAAAAATCAGCAGAGATAATATTTTATTTACATTATATAACATGGTCGCTTATTGTCCATGTGGTATCAAGTGCGCAGGGAGAAAGACTCGGATTTCGCCAATGATAGTTTTCATAATATTTTTTTATTTTTGTCGGAAAGAATAAATAAGGTGTATTCATTATTTCACCTCAAAATTTACAAATCATGCATTTTGTCCTAAAAACAATCTTACTTTTTTTCTTCGTCTTCACCTCTAATCATCTTTATGCTCAAAATATAAAGAAACTGGAACGTGCTGGTATCTCATGCATTCAGGGGGTAAAAAGCGAAGACACCCAAATCTCCGACATTCAGGAAGAGAGAACCACCATCGCCTACGGTTTCAGTAACGACCTCCACTACAAATTGGCAATCTACTTCTTCGCGGGTACCGTCTACACTGATATGGACGACGATGGATTCCCCATCTACCAAAAGAGCGGTGATGAGGGTTACTCCATCTATGTTTATGATTATCAGTCGGGATACAAAACTCCTATCGAAATCAGCAAACGTTATGCTCCTTTCTATACCAAACTACTAATCGAATTTTGCAAGGATTATCACATTGATCAACTAATATTCTATTAAACTCAACCTGACGAATCTGCCCATTATCGTATCTTCATTTTTTTTATCTTTGTACCTCCTTATTATAATTAGAATATGAAAAGAACTAATATTATTAAAGGTATAGAGAAGAGAATGTCTACATCGGGCATCGACATTCTAATCATCCCAACAGAAGACCCGCACCTTAGCGAATACCCCGCACAGCATTGGAAACTTCGTCAGTTGATCTCTGGCTTTACGGGATCCAACGGATTACTTATCTTATCTAAATATGGTAATGGCCTGTGGACCGACTCCCGCTACTTCCTCCAGGCTGAAAAAGAATTGGAAGGAACTAGTATTGTAATGTACAAAGATACGGAGTCTTCTTGGTTCTCATGGTTGAGGAATGTTCCACAAGGCAGTCGCATCGGAATCAACGGTCTTTGTTTCTCTCAAAAAGATGTTGAGAAACTTGAGTCTTTATGTCAATCTAATCATTTATCTCTAAACGCCAACTTCATATTACCCGAAGAGAATGAGTTGCCACCTCTCCCCTGCTCCGACATATTCGTTCACGACACCCAACACGAAGGAAGATCCTTCCAAGAGAAAAAGGATTTAATCTTTCATCATTGCTCCAGCGACTATCTGCTACTTGCTGCCTTGGACGAGATTGCATGGGTCTTCAACTTGCGCGCTTCCGACATTGATTATAACCCTATGCCGATTGCATACGCTCTTTTAGGCAAGTGTAAGTCTCACCTCTTCCTATGCAACAACGCTCTCAACGCAGACACATCTAAATACTTATCCGACAATAATATAACAACTCATCCATACGAGAATATATTCGAATTCGTCTCCTCCGTCTCTCAAAATCACACCATCTCAGTTGATCCACAGAAGACGAACTTCACCTTATACAATAAAGTGGAGAAGAGTCATTTAACAAGAGAGAATTCTCCTATCGAACGGCTTAAAAGTATCAAAAGTGCCAGTGAAATCAAATGCGTTGAAAATGCAGAGTTGAAAGATGGCATTGCACTCACTCGAGCTTTCGTCGAGATTTCCGAACGGATGGAACATCATCAGAAAACAACTGAAAGAGATATCTCCGCCATCTTGTTGAAACATCGGTCTGCTCAAGATGGTTTCTTCTGCGAGAGTTTCTCCACCATCGCTGGATATGGTTCCAACGGTGCCATTGTTCATTACAATCCCGAGCAGGGGGACAACGCAGTTGTCGGCAAGGAGAGTCTGTTGTTGGTCGACTCCGGTGCCAACTATCTGGATGGAACGACAGACATCACAAGAGTATTTTGTTTCGGCGAACCCACCGAGCAACAAAAGAGGGATTACACCGCCGTATTAAAAGGACACATAGCAATCGCCACCTGCCGATTCCCCTACGGAACGGAAGGCGCACACATTGATGCTTTGGCTCGACAGTTCCTGTGGCAAGAGGGATTAGACTATGGTCATGGCACAGGTCATGGAATCGGATTCTTTTTATGTGTTCACGAAGGTCCACAGCGAATCAACCGACATTTCAGCGGTGTGAAATTGGAAGAAGGCATGTTACTCTCTGACGAACCGGGCATCTACCGCACCAACCAATATGGTATACGAATAGAAAACATGGTGGCCGTTGAGAAATACAAAGAGACGGAGTTCGGCAAATTCTTACAATTCAAGACATTAACTCTATTTCCATACGAAAGGAAACTCATTCAAACGGATTTACTGACTCAAGAAGAGATGGATTGGATCAACCAATATCATCAGAGGGTGTACAATGCAATTGCACCTCACCTAACCAATGAGAAAGAGTTAATGTGGTTAAAAAATGTTACAAAAGAGCTATAATCCGTTTGTTTTATATAATTTAGCACAAAATTTAACGAAACAAGAGAAAATACATAATAACATGAAAAAGATTTTCATAACACTCGCAACATTATTTGTCATGTTCGGAGCATGGGCAAACAATGCGAAGAAACCTTCTTCTAAGGGTTATACGATCAATTTGAACGTAAAGGGAATGAAGAGCACAGAAACGAAAAAAGACTCTGCTTACCTTGCTTACTACATGAACGGAAAAACGTACTCCACCGACACTACTCAACTTGACAAGTCGGGACATGGTGTTTTTACCAAAGGCAAGAAACTCGACGAAGGTATCTATATTATTTATTTCAACTCAAGTAAATACTTCGATATTTTAATTGGAAAGAACCAAAATATCACGATTTCTGTAGATACGGCCAACTTACAGAATGCCACCATCACAGGTGCTCCTGAAAGTGAAGATTTCCAAAAATACATCGTGTTCTTAACTGGCATGAACAGAAAGAGAACTGATTTGGTGAAAGATTATAAAGACAAAAAGATCGACTCCACTAAATTTCATTCCAAATTGGATGAAATGACGAAAGAGGTGGAAGGATATCAAAAGCAAACCATTGATACTCACGCTAAAGACTTCCTTGGTGCCTACATCAAAGGAACAATTCCTGTAGAAACACCTGAAATGAAAGAGTTGCCAGACTCTATCCGCAATCGTGCGAGATATCAATACTTCAAACATCACTTCTTTGACAACATCGATCTGAGCGATCCTCGTTTCTTAAGAACACCTTATTTCCCTTCTATGGTGGATAATTTCTACAGCAAACATATCCTTCAAGATCCCGACACTCTTGCTGAGACCGCTTTCGAGTTGATTGAAAAGAGTCGCGGTGACTCCCTCACCTTCCAAGTGATGACCAGCAAGATGATCAACTACGGCATCTCCAGCAAGATGATGGGTATGGATGCCTTATGGTATAAGATCGCAGAGAGATATTATTTCAACGGTGTTGCCACCTGGGCTGACACGGCATGGGTGAACTCATTGAGAAAAGAGGCTAAAAAGATCAGATACAACCTCATCGGTATGCAGGCAAGAGAATTGGCTATGCGCGACTCAATGGACAGACCTGTTAAACTAAGTGAGATGAAGGATGAAATCGTATTGGTTTACTTCTTCGAACCATCTTGTGGACACTGTAAGAAGACCACACCGGTTCTTCACGACTCAGTTTACACGAAATGGAAAGGAAAGGGATTTGAAGTGTTCGCTTGCTATACCCAAACAGATCGTAACGAATGGATGGAGTTCGTCCACAAAAATCATCTAGAGGATTGGGTGAATGTATGGGATCCATACAGAGAGTCCTGGTTCTGGGATTCTTATGACACTTCTGCCACTCCAGGATTATATCTTTTGAACAAAGACAGAAAAATCATTGCCAAAAAAATTGATATGAAGACTTTGGACATGATTCTGGAAGAAGAATTGGTAAAACGGAAGAAAAAATAGGCTGTATATGGTGAGATGAATTTATAAACCCACCATTACAAAGCCCACCATATAATAAAGACGGGGATAATCCCGTCTTTATTCATCTAATAGGTAGTTACAACAGAAATTTAACGAAACAAAACATGGCTCTAATAAAATCAGTAAGAGGCTTTACGCCCAAGATAGCAGATAATGTATTTTTAGCGGATAATGCAACCATCATTGGTGAGGTTGAAATAGGCGAAGACTCCAGCATTTGGTTTAACACCGTTTTAAGAGGAGACGTCAACGGCATCAAGATTGGTAAGAACGTCAATATTCAGGATGGATGTGTATTACATACATTGTATCAAAAATCGACCATCGAGATTGGCGACAACGTATCTGTAGGTCACAATGCAACCATCCATGGAGCAACCATCAAGAACAATGTTTTAGTGGGCATGGGATCCACCATTTTGGATGGTGCTGTAATCAACGAAAATTCCATCATTGCAGCAGGCGCACTAATAACGCCCAATACAATTGTAGAAGCAGGTAGTTTATATGCTGGCGTTCCTGCCAAAAAGCTCAAGGATGTATCGCCTGAGCAGACCAAGGAGATGATCAACAAAATCTCCAACAACTATAGGATGTACGCAAGTTGGTATATGGAATAATATCATCATCCGTTAATTTAACACATTCGTACTTACAATGACTGAAGCTTCCATCATCGGCATACATCGACACCGAATAGCGACAGACGGAGAAGGAGTGACCACCCTGGTAGGATTCTGGGGCTGTCCGTTGCGTTGCAAATACTGCCTCAATCCGCAGTCATGGCAAACAAAGGATTCCCAATCAAAATCCATCACGCCAGAGCTACTCTTCAACAACGTCAGTATCGACCAACTCTACTTCCTTGCTACGGGTGGTGGAATCACATTCGGCGGTGGAGAACCGCTTCTACACCCCGACTTCATCAATGAGTTTCGCGACCTCTGCGGAGATGATTGGAACATCACCATAGAAACATCTCTCAACGTACCTTTGGAAAATCTTCAAAAGGTATATCAGAGCATCAACAACTATATCGTCGACATCAAAGACACCAACGACGAAATCTATAAGAAATATACGGGGGAATCCAACTCTCAAGCATTGGAAAACCTTTCATGGCTCATTCAAGAAGTGGGACAAGAGTGTATATTAGTTCGCACACCCCTAATACCCAAATACAACACACCTGAAGATGTTGAGAAAAGCGTGAAACTGCTGCAAGAGAAAGGATTGACAAGGTTTAATAGATTCACTTACATTACCTCTGGACTGGATAAGAAAATGAACTATTATCAGGAAAAAGCACGCAATGATTGAACGAAACGAATCATGCACTTTTTTTCACCAATCAGATTAAATATAGTGAATTTATAGAACTCACCTTTAAATTATAACTATATTTGCACTGCACCAGAAGAGACGAGAATGAACAAAAAGAAAAAAGCATATATCACCGGACTCATATTTGTAGTTATCACTTCGATTGCAATTAGTGTGTATGTAAAGAGAGGTCAGATTTTCAGGTCCATCGTCAATCAGAAAATTGAAAGCTACGAAAAACGCATGGGTGTCAAGATTGAATTTGACGACATCACTATGAGCGGACTGAAATCGCTTGCCATAAACAATCTTCACATCATCACGCCCGAAAAAGACACATTGTTGTCTGCTAAATCAATCGAGTTATACGGAAACTCCATCCGATTCTTCTTCGAAAGAAACGGTATCAAAAAGGCCGTTTGCGACAATGTTAAGGTAAACATCATCAACACAAAAGATTACAAAAACTACGCCTTCTTACTAAAAAAATCAAAAGAGAAAGAGGTGAATCAAGAAGGTGGTAGCAACTTGCATAAGAAAGCTGACAAGCTTGCCAAAATCTACCGTCTAATCACCCGTAACATTCCCGAAGACATATCCGCCAAAGAGGTAAACATCGGCATCCAAACCGACTCCATCGATTTGCAACTTTATTTGCCAGAGACCCAAATGACGGAAAGGAAACTCTTCACCCAACTACTATTGAAAAAGACATTACGCAATGAGGTTCTGCAAGATAATCAAAACAAATATTGGATGATAGAGGGATTGCTAGGCAATGACCCAAGCGAAACCAGTTCCTTGAAAATCTACTCTCTATGCGACAATGCTATTGTCATCCCTTACATCGAGAAGCAATATAACACCACCATCTGTTTCGATACTGCGAGGATCACCTTCTTCTCAGAGAAAGCAGGAAAAGAAGAGATCCATATTGCAGGTAACATCGTATGCGACTCCATCGATTTCTACAATCAAAAAATAGCCAACAACCATATCTTATGCAATAACTTCGCTCTAGATTTTTCTTCGCTTGTTGGTTTAAACAAAATAGAGATAGACAGTAGCAGTATCATCCGAATCAATCAGTTTCAAGTGAACCCATACATCCTTTGGACAAAAGAGGACACGATTCACGACATCACCCTCAATCTTAAAAATCAACGTTTCGAGGCACAGAAACTATTCAGTTCAATACCAGACGGCATCTGTTCTCATCTCAAAGGAATAGAGACAGAGGGCGATCTTTCCTTCCAGTTTCACTTTAAACTAAACACCAATCAGGTGGATAGTCTGGAGTTTAGCTCTGCCCTAACCCCTTACAATTTCAACATCACAAAATTCGGAACCACTGATTTTCGTGATGCCAGCAAACCTTTCACCTACCACGTCTTCGAGCACGGCATGGAGGTGGAATCCTTCATTGTGGGAGAGGAGAATCCGAACTTCGTCAAGGCAGACGAGGTTTCCACCTATCTAAGGCACTCCATTCTCTACTCAGAAGATGGTTTCTTCTTTGCGCATAAAGGGTTCTATGAAAGTGCATTAAGATCGTCCCTCATCAAAGATATTAAAGAGAGACGATTCGCTCGTGGTGGCAGCACCATCTCCATGCAGTTGGTTAAGAACCTATGGTTGAGTCGAGAGAAAACCCTATCCAGAAAATTGGAAGAGGCCATGATTGTCTGGCTGATAGAAAACAAACGATTGCTCACTAAAGAACGAATGTTTGAGATCTACCTCAATATCATTGAGTGGGGACCAAGCGTTTATGGAGCCAAAGAGGCCTCTCGCTTCTACTTCTCAAAAGAGCCAGCCGACCTAACCATTGAGGAGGCTATCTTTATGACGAGCATCATTCCAAGACCGAAGAAATTTATGTGGTCGTTCGATCAAGACCACAACCTCAAACCGTTCTTGGCTGATTATTACAAACTACTCGGAGAGAAACTGCTCAGTCATGAGGTCATCTTAGCAGAGGATTTCGAGAAGATGGTGCCTAATGTGCATCTGTCAGGAAGAGCAGAGAGTTTCCTCAAGAAGAAGGTGGTGCCACCAGATCAGGATGACGAAGTGAAAAGTGAATCCGAATACGAGGAGGCAACCAAGAACATACTCAACAACAAATAAACGATGAAAGTATTTCAGACACATCAGATACGAGAGATTGACTCCATCACTATACAAGAAGAGCCCATTGACTCTTTTCAGCTGATGAAACGAGCCTCTCGTCTGTTCTTTGAGAGACTAATCACCCATCTGAATCAAAACGAGCATATCGTCATCCTTGCCGGCAGTGGCAACAACGGAGGCGACGCATTGGTCATCGCCAAACTACTGATTCAGATTAGACAAAACTGCACAGTCTATCTCGTCAACCCAAAGAATAAACTATCTAACGACTGTCAGTCTGCCCACGACGAACTATCGTCGCTCTGCAATATACAAACAATACAAACAGCAGAGGAAGTGGCACTTCATTCATCAGACATTGTCATCGACGGATTGTTTGGCTCCGGCTTAAATCGTCCGCTCGAAGGAATATACGCAGAGATTGTGGAGCGTGTGAACCAAAGCGGTTGCAAGGTGTTTTCCATTGATATACCATCCGGACTATTCGGAGAAGACAACAGCAGCAACTGTCATGATCACATCATCAATGCCACCTATACATTCACCTTTCAAACACCTAAGCCTTGTTTCTTTTTTGAAGAAAACGAACGGCATTTAGGAAAATGGGAAGTGATTGACATTCATCTTCATCCATTAGCCATAGAGCGCACGCAAACACCATTCTACCTCACAGAGGAGAGTGAAATAGCGAAGATGATTCGTCCGAGAGGAAAATTCTCGCACAAAGGGACTTTCGGACATGCACTGCTAATCAGTGGTTCGTATGGTATGATGGGAGCCTCCATCTTAGCTACCAAGGCAGCCCTCCGTACAGGGTGCGGATTAGTAACAGCACATATTCCACAAAAAGGATATGAGATCATGCAGATATCAGTGCCCGAGGCCATCGTCTCCTTGGACAAGAGTGAAAAGCACTTTACAGAGTCACCCAATCTAAGTAAATACAATGCAATTGGCATTGGGCCTGGATTAGGTACCGCCGATGAGACGTTGAATGCATTTCATCGATTACTAGAAACGAACAAGCGTCCGATGGTCATAGATGCAGACGCACTCAATCTGCTTGCCAAAGATTTGACTTGGTGGGACAAAATCCCCCATGGCTCGATTCTAACCCCACATCCCAAGGAGTTCGAACGCATCAGTGGGGAGAAGACGAAAGGATACAACAGTTGGATGAAACAGATTGAATTGTCAAAGCAATACAAGGTCGTCATTGTACTAAAAGGAGCATATAGCAGCATCTCACTACCCGACGGAACGCTTCACATCAATCAGACAGGCAATCCCGGTATGGCAACAGCCGGAAGCGGAGATGTGCTGACGGGTATCATCACCTCATTATTGGCGCAAGGATACACATCCGAAGAGTCTGCCATCCTAGGCGTATGGTTGCACGGAAAAGCAGGCGATAATGCCGCAGAGAAGAGAACAGAAGCAGGATTGATTGCCCGAGACATTATTGAGGAATTAAGAATTATCAAGGAATGATAAAAACCGTGGGAGGTGAACCCGTAGGGGCGAATAGCAATTCGCCCATAATGATGTGGAATAACACCATCCGTAGGGGCGAATAGCAATTCGCCCATAATGATGTGGAATAACACCACCCGTAGGGGCGAATAGCAATTCGCCCATGTTGAATATGCCTCCACACCTTCATTCACCCATGGTCAAATCCCCCCATTAATAATATTCAATTACGCGTTTGACAGTAGAAATAATAGCCTGAGGATTGCTTTTCTCTACAACAGTAAACTCAATCCAGTTGCCCTTTTCATCGTATTTATACGTTCTAAAGTACACTTTTCCATCCTCACCACATTCAACCAGCAATCCATTGGAGTTATATTTATTGTAATATTTCTGTTTTCCCTGAGCATCGAACTCGCGTTTTTCCATAATAATGCCACGATCATCGTATTTTGTAACAGTGACTTGTTTTTTCACGCCTTTTTCATAGTATTCCTCTCTTGTACAATTACCTTTCGAGTCATATATTCTTTTATAAGTGTCTTGATACTGACTTTTTATTTCCCCATGGTCATCAAGTTGCGCAGACATAATTTTGACAGAATCCTTTTCATAGCCATATGACCATACAGAATCTTTTGTCCATAGCATTTTCCCTTCTAATTTGCCGTTAGAGTACATGTTAATTGTTAATGTGTCTTTCCCATACTGAAAGGCCATAAACTCTTCTCTCCAACCACCACGAAATCGAACAGAATCAACCTTAGCCTCAGTATTTAAATAATAAATTTCTATAGTATTACCTCTCTCTATAGTAAGAGTTTTCATTCCTTTTGTAGGATTACCCGCCATATTATACATATAATCTATAGTATTAGCGTTTGCCAACGACGTAAAGCCAAAAAGAATTATCAGAAAGAAGATTTTCAATGTATCATTAAATAATAATGCAGTTGTGTGAAATGAATGTTTCATGAAAAAAAATTGTTTTTTAGATAAACGTTAAATTGATATATACTTTTACAAAGATAGAGAATCGGGGTAAATCTGTTTTAATTTAATTACAAACTTTTTTTCAGAACACCAACAGAATTTTTTCTTTCGAAAATTTTTTTACAGAAAAATTTGCATTTTCTAAAAAACTATATATACCTTTGCACAGTAATTCAGAAACAATGAAAAATTTAGTTTATTCATATTACTTCTTTTTTTACTTTTACTTTAAACAGTAAGAGCGAGATTCTGATTACCAAATTTGAAACAAATTTTTTAAGATATGAGTCTCGCAGAAATGTGAGACTTTTTTGATTTTAATAAGTATGATAATTATTTCGATACATAACGGTTACTTTTTTTACTTCTTTTACCACTTTATTTCATAAGGCGGGAAGGAGATTGTATGATAAACCAAGACCCGCCGAAAAGCGGGTTTTTTTATATATAAAATGTTTTAAAAATGAAGAAAGTTGCAATACAAGGAATTAAAGGATGTTTCCACGACATCGCCGCTCATGAATATTTCAATGGTGAAGAGATAGAGATTATCCCATGCGAGACATTTAACGATGTATTCGCCACCATCAAGAAAGACTCATCCATCATAGGAGCCGTAGCGATAGAGAATACAATAGCAGGCAGTTTGCTACAAAACCATAATCTTCTAAAAGAGAGCGGTTTGAAGATCGCAGGAGAATACAAACTTCGCATCAAACACAACTTAGTAGCTCTCCCCGGACAGAAGATATCCGACATTCATGAGGTTCACTCCCACCCTATCGCTCTTATGCAATGTGGCGACTTCCTTCAACGCAACAAGCACATCAAAGCCGTAGAAAGCGACGACACCGCATCCAGTGCCAAAAGAGTGGCTGAAGAGGGCAAAATGGGAGTAGCTGCCATTTGTGGCGAGATGGCTGCCGAGATTTACGGACTTGAAATATTGGAGAAAGGAATCGAAACCAACAAACACAACTTCACTCGCTTCCTAATCGTAGCGGATTCATGGTTGACCGATGAGCTAAGCAAAGGAAAGAGTCCGAACAAAGCCTCTCTCGTCTTCTCACTTCCTCATGAGCAAGGCAGCTTGGCTATGATATTGTCCATCTTATCCTACTACGGACTCAACCTCACTAAGATTCAATCTCTCCCTATCATCGGCAGAGAGTGGGAATATCAATTCTACGTAAACCTCTCCTTCACACAATATGTGCGTTACACACAAGCGTTGTCGGCTATCACGCCTCTGACAAAGGACTTGAAAGTATTAGGAGAATACCAAGAGGCAAATCAAAACTTATAATCACGAGAATAAAAAAACATTATAAATAATAAATCATATGGAATTAAAAAAACTAGGTCTTACAGGTGTAGAAGATAAAAGACCATTGGTCATTGCAGGTCCATGCAGTGCAGAAACAGAAGAACAAGTAATCGCAACCGCTAAACAATTAGCAAGCAACGGAGTGAAGGTGTTCCGCGCCGGAATATGGAAACCACGTACCAAGCCAGGAGGATTCGAAGGAAATGGAATCAAAGCCTTGCCTTGGATGCAAACAGTCAAGAAGGAGACTGGCATGCTCACTGCCACAGAGGTTGCCACTGCAAAACACGTAGAAGAGGCTTTAAAATATGGAATCGACCTATTATGGATTGGTGCACGTACCACTGCAGACCCATTTGCAGTACAAGAGATTGCAGATACACTACAAGGCACAGACGTTCCCGTATTGATCAAAAACCCAGTCAATCCAGATTTGGAACTTTGGATTGGTGCATTGCAACGTCTCAACAACGCTGGTATCCGTCGTCTTGGTGCCATCCACAGAGGATTCAGCACATACGACAAGAAACTCTACCGCAACCTTCCTCAATGGCATATCCCTATCGAACTTCGCAGACGTATTCCTGAGTTACCAATCATCTGCGATCCAAGTCATATCTCTGGTCGTCGCGACCTTATCGCACCACTTTGTCAGCAAGCAATGGACCTACAGTTCGACGGTTTAATCATCGAATCACACATTGATCCAGATAATGCATGGAGCGACGCTTCACAGCAAGTAACACCTGAGGTATTGAACATCATCCTCAACAACCTTGTTATCCGTGAGACAAACCAAACAACAGAGAACTTAACCGAGCTCAGAAAGCAGATTGATGAAATCGACATCAACTTGATTGAGACATTGGCGAAGAGAATGCGTATCTCTCGTGAAATCGGAACCTACAAGAAAGAGCATGAGATGCCTATTCTACAAACCACACGTTATGATGAGATCATCAACAAGCGTGCACAACAAGGCATCGAACTCTCTATGGATGGTGAATTCATGAAGATCGTATTCGAGGCAATCCACTCTGAGTCTGTTCGTCAACAAATGTTGATCATGGAGTAAGAAACGATTGGGTTGGATTTTTCCAACATAAAAAACAGGGTGTGTCGTAAGGCACACCCTGTTTTGTTTATATTTTTATAAAATATCTATAGGTGATTTTTTATCAACCCACCTATATTCTAGCCACATAAACTATCGACTAATAAACGAAAGTTCAGACCCCTCTTCACTCACCTTCAACTCCACTGGTGCTCCATGCATAAGCGCACGATTATCCGTCACATGGCCGAATGGGAAACCGAACGCAATAGGTATATCTCTATCTCCCACTGCCGCCAAAAAGATCTCTTCCAACGTTTGATTCATAGAACGATCTGGTTCGATATCGGCAAACTGTCCTAACACCAAACCCTTTATTCCATCAAAAACACCTGCCAAACGCAAATTCTGAACCATACGATCAATATGATATAGACGCTCACTCAGGTCCTCGATAAACAAGATTTTACCCTCCGGACGTATAGCATACGAAGTTCCTGTCAAAGCATATAATAGAGAGAGGTTTCCTCCCACCAACTCACCAGAAGTTACACCAATACGGTTGTATTTCTTTCCTTTGGCAACTTTGTAAGAGACCTCCTTTCCAAACAACATGTTTTTCAGTGTCGAAACCGCTTTTTTGTTATCATTCTGATGAGCTAAGGCCTTTGCCATAACACCATGAATAGAGGCGAATCCTTCTTTCTCAAAACGTGAATGCAGAGTTGTGATATCACTGAAGCCAATCAACCATTTAGGACGTTGAGCAAAGCCCTTGAAACAGAGTTTGTCAACTATACGAAGAGCCCCATAACCACCACGTCCGCAAAGGATAGCAGCAATAGAAGGATCATCCATCGCTTGTTGCAAATCAAACAAACGTTGTTCATCTGTACCAGCATAACGTCCATATTTACCTTTTGCATAGGCTCCCACAACAGGAACCAATCCCCAGGAGATCAACGTAGCACAAGCACCATCAATCAATGCAGGATCCACTGCACCTGCAGGCGAAACAATAGCCACCTTGTCTTTCGGACGCAGGAAGGCTGGTTTGATACAATCTTTTACTGCCATAATTTAATTACAGGGTTATATTAAGCCAATAAGCTCTTCACCTTATCAGAGATAGCCTTTCCTTCAGCCTTACCAGCTAATTTCTTAGAAGCCACACCCATCACTTTACCCATCTCTTTAGCAGATGTAGCACCCACCTCAGCAATGATCTCTTTGATGGCAGCGGTCAACTCCTCGTCAGACATCTGAGCAGGGAGATATTTCTCAATTACAGCAGCCTCAGCCAACTCGCCTTCAGCAAGTTCAGGACGGTTCTGCTCTGTGAAGATGGCAGCCGATTCTTTTCTTTGTTTCACCATCTTTTGAAGGATCTTGATAGCTGTTTCATCAGAAAGTTGATCGTTAGCTCCCTTTGCTGTTTTTGCCTCTAAAAACTCTTTTTTTATACCACGCAATGCCTCTAAAGAGACTTTGTCTCTTGCTAGCATAGCCTTTTTAATGTCGTCATTTACTTGATCAAATAAAGCCATATCTGTACGAATTAATAAGTTATTTTCTACTAGTTATAAAACACACCTTTAATCTACATTTGAATGAAGGAAATCATTCTTATCATTCAATCCATTCTCGTCTGTCAAAGAGAAGCGAGAAGACTCGTAGGAAGAAGAAGAACTGCTCAAGTTTGAGATCGGACCATCATCGTTATCCTCATCCTCAAACATGATAGGTTGTTGTGGAAGCGACTCAACTGTTTCCGTAGTCGGTTTATTCATCTTTTGAGTCGCAGGAGAATCATAATACTTTGAATACAATCCATCGGATGGATTGTTAGCTGCAGGCGCACTCACATAGGATTGAGCACCCACTTGTCTTAAATCTGGGTTACCGTATGATTGCGCAGGATTGCCGTATGTCTGACCGTATGATTGACCTGGGTTTCCGTATGGTTGTGATTGTGGCACACCATTCTGCCACTGACCACCTCCATTCATATTTGGTCTACCATCAGAATGGCTGTCATCCAAACTGATTGTTCTGATTTTGCCTCCGTAAGTTGCTGCATTATCATTTTTAGAACCAATGATAGCTGCATCAATCTCGCTCTCAGGGAAGCCTGTTGCCACGATTGTAATACACAACTCGTCATCCTGCAACTTAGGATCTTTAGTGGCACCCCAGATAATTTGGTTTTCATCAAATTGAACCTCATCCTGCAAATAATCTGTGATTGTCATCAACTCATCCACCAAGATACCATTTGCACCATACGCAATGTTCAACAAGATATCTTTAGCTCCATTCAAATTGGTAGAAAGCAACAATGGAGAATCCAATGAGTTTTGGATGGCCGACAATGCTCTATCTTTTCCTGAAGCCTTGGCTGAACCCATCACGGCAGATCCACTATTAGTCATGACGGTCTTCACATCCTCTAAGTCAACGTTAATATAACCAGGCAATGTAATGATCTCTGCAATACCTTTTGCCGCAGTTGCCAAAATATCATCTGCAAAGGCAAAAGCCTTTTCCAATGTGAAGTCTGGATATATTTTGCTAATACGTTCCGTGCTAATCACCAAAATGGAATCGACACACTTACGCATCTCCTCCACTCCCTTTAAGGCTTGGTTGATACGACGTTTTCCCTCAAACTTAAATGGAATTGTGACAATACCAATCGTAAGGATACCCATATCCTTTGCTGTCTTGGCGATAAGCGGAGCAGCACCTGTTCCCGTACCACCACCCATTCCAGCGGTTACGAACACCATCTTGGTAGAGTCTTGTAATAAATCCTTGATTCTCTCCAAAGAGTAGCTGGCTGCCTCACGTCCTTTTTCAGGCGCATTACCAGCACCAAGTCCGTCCATACCCAACTGTATCTTAGTAGGTACAGGAGAGTTGAGCAACGACTGATTGTCTGTATTACAAACAACGAAGTCGACATTATTGATACCTAAATCATACATGTGATTAGCCGCATTGGTACCACCTCCACCAACGCCAATCACCTTTATCACTGGTTTTTCGGCTGTAATCTCTCCGATTCCCATGCCTATGTGTATTACGTCATCCATAACCTATATTTTTAATTTCTTGTTAATTTTATTTTCAATTCAAATAAAAAGCGATGCTTTATGAGGTAAGGCATTACATCTTATCGCTATCCTGTGCTCCTGGATCTTTGAAAAGATCATCCATGAAAGAACCAACCGTTGCTTTTACCTTCTGAGCGAAAGACTTTCCTCCTACCGTTTGTTTCTTCTCTGGTTTCGTAACTGTTTGTTCGATTTCTTCCAAAACGACAGAACCGCCTTGTGCATTATAGAGTGTACCCAACACAGCTGCGAAAGGAAGTATTCTAGTATCATCTCCCATATCAATCACAGAACCCAATCGAGTGGAAATACCCAAGGTTGCCTCTACCTTTTCCTTCAAAAACTGTTGTTTGGAGCCTCCACCGACCAATACGATCTGATTGATATCTTGGAGGGACATCACATACGATATCACCGCCTCAACCTGAGAAAGTATCTTATTCAAACGATCCTCTACTATACGAGAGACCACTTCGCTTTCGAAATAGCGCTCCTCACCACATACCATCATGGTGAAATAGCATGGTTCCTTAAATCCTGGTGCCGCACATACATTGTGTTTAATCGTTTGAGCTTTATCTTCTGGCACCTTCAATTCTTGGAGATCTTTTGTGATATGGTTGCTTCCTTTAGGTAGAATATATACATATTTCAGCGTTTTGTTTTGGAACAATGAGACAGAGGTATCCATAGCACCAAAATCAATCAGTGCCGAACCATCCATTCTCTCTTGTTCAGTCAAGACAACATTCGCCATGGACAATGGAGAAAGGCAGAACTCCACATTCGGATAACCTGCTCTCTCAAAGCATGTTTTTATATTGTAAAGCAAATCCTTCTTCACCAATATATTCTGTATCACAACAGACAACTGATTACATACACATCCCACAGGAGTCTCTTCTTCAAAACCATCCAAAATATAACGTTGTGGAATGGACATCAGATAGTCCATATTGTTACTATAGGCTTTTTTTGCAGACTTCTCGTTCTCTTCCAACATGCTTTGGATCAAATCCTCTGTCACCTCCTCGTGCGGCAAATTACGCACGATTGTTTTGAAAACGCCTTGTGTGTCAGCTGCAGAAATAGAGACATAAACTTTATCTATTGTCAGTCTATATCCCTCTGGCAAATAATCCTCTTTCTTAGCCCAATTAATCAATCTGTTTTTCAGCTTGGTCATTAAATTTTTCACACGGCCAGCCGCTTCACTAATGTTTTTTACATAGCCTCGGCAAATTCCTGAAGACTGCTCTGTATCGGATGTGATGCAGACGAACCGACCTGCCTCATTAACATAACCGATGGCGCCCTTCACTTTGGAACTCCCCAAATCGATCGCAACCGATAATTTACTAAAATCCATATTCTCCATAAAGCTCAATATTTATATTTGAATTGCAATTCATTTTTTCGTACATACCACCTGTCCTTCATACATAAGGTTAATCTCCTTATAGCAATTCCAGCCCAGTTTATTAAATCCGTTTTTATAAACCTGAAACAACTTGTCCAGTTTCTTTTGATAACCTTCCAACTTGCCAAGCTTGACTATTTGGTTTCCGACGCGAGGAACAATAATCAACTCCTCTCGTTCGTTCACATCAATCTGCTCTACAAACGCATTCCAAAATGCATCATCATGCAAGAAGAGTGCAAATTCATACAATTCACCCTTCGCAAATTTCTCTGTCACACATCCTGTCACAACAGGAACGTATGCTGCAAAGTTTTCTGCAATGCGCATCACCTCACCGTCTCGATCCACATAATAATTCGATTTCTCAGTCATCACACGCAGGATCGGTTCGCGTTGATAAATCGATATGTTCACCCTACCTGAAGGTGTAATGTAACAATCTGCCTTCTTGATACGTGACTTATTCTCCAACGACTTCTCTATCTTAGCAGGGTCTATCATCTCTCCTCGTACACCCAACGGACTCAACTTATCCTGCTCCAAGAACGAAAGCACCTCTTTTTTCGAAACAAAGCGTAATGTCAAACTATCCTCTATCGTCACCCGACAAGAGCTACATATCCGTTCGTCTGAACGGAAAGCAAAAACTGAAATGGATGCAGACAAATAAGCAACAATCAATATAAAGACTGTTACATGTCCTACTTTTCTCCAATTAATTTTTGTTGCCATACGCTTCTAATTTGACATTTAAGAATTATATCACCTGAAGTCTCTTTCTCAAGCGGTGCTCGATCTCTGGAATCAGAAGATCCAGATCGCCAGCTCCCACCATCAGCATAACATCATAGTCATGATAGTCTGCCGAAGCCACCAACTCATCTTTTGTAAACAGTTTCTTATTTGTTACCGATACCTTATCCAACAACATTTGTGATGTGACCCCTGGAATAGGCTTCTCTCTGGCTGGATAGATATCCAATAAGATTAACTCATCTGCCAACGAAAGTACCGATGCGAAATCATCCGCCAAGTCTCTCGTTCTCGTATACAAATGTGGTTGAAAAACAACCGTCAACATTCTGCCTTCATACAAGCGACGAACGGACTCTATGCTTGACTTCAACTCATTTGGATGGTGTGCATAGTCATCCAAAAGAACTATCTTATCGGATTTGATATGAAAATCAAAACGACGTTTCACACCCGAATAAGAGAGCATGCCTGCACGCAACTCATCTGCTGTCACACCATTCATCCATGCTATTGCCATAGCTGCCACACCATTCTCGATATTCACATAAACTGGGACACCCAATTGAATATCTTTAATCACCTCTGATGGCGTCACAAAGTCGAAAAAGATTTCGCCGTTTCCAATACGAATATTGGTAGCGTGGAAATCACCCTTATCCACTGAATAGGTGTAACGCTTCACACCCTTTTGCAACTGAGGATGGATGGGAAGTCCCTCTTTAATCAACAGGACTCCATCAGGACGAATCAATGAGGTGAACTCCTCAAAACCTGCTCTATAGGCCTCTACGGTTCCATAGATATCCAAATGGTCGGCATCCACTGCCGTGACAACAGCCATATAAGGAGACAGCGTCAAAAAAGAGTGGTCAAACTCATCTGCCTCGATAACCACCAAATCACTCTTATCCGAAAGCAACAGATTCGTCTCATAGTTCTTAGATATACCACCTAAGAAGGCGTTGCAATCCACAGACGACTGATGAAGCAAATGAGAAAGCATGGTTGATGTAGTGGTCTTTCCATGCGTACCAGAGACACACAATCCTTTCTGCATTCGAGTGATCTCACCTAATATCTGAGAACGTTTCTGAACAATAAACTGATGTTCCTTAAACCAAACCATCTCCGACATCGTTGCAGGTACAGCAGGGGTAAACACCACCACTGTCTCATCTGGCGTACGGAAGCCTAAAGGGATCTTATTGACATCATCCTCATAATGAATAAGAATACCCTCTTGTTCCAACGCTTTTGTCAAAGCAGAGGGAGTACGGTCGTAGCCAGCCACTGAGAACCCTTTCGCCTTAAAATAACGAGCCAGGGCACTCATACCGATACCACCGATACCCAAGAAATATATGTTCTTTTTTAATATCATTCTTTTACTAATTTAAGTACCTCATCCGCTATACGATCAGCAGAGTCCAATTGAGCTAAAGATTTAGCTCCTTTAGCCAATGATTCAAGTTGATCTGTGTCTTGTATCAAAGCAAGTGCTTCGTCCACCATCTTAGCTGGAGCATCAGCATCAGCAATCATCACTGCAGCACCGACTGAAGATAAAGCTTGTGCATTCTTCGTCTGATGATCCTCTGCCACATTAGGAGAAGGAACCAATATGGAAGGTTTACCCAACAAGCATAGTTCTGAGATAGAACTAGCGCCCGCACGAGACACTACCAAATCAGCAATGGAATAAGCATAATCCATACGTTTCACAAAATCTGTGATTTGAATGAATGGTAACTCTTTTCCCTCCACAGCTTTTCGGATGTTTTCGATATAGATCTTACCTGTTTGCCAGATGACCTGAATACCCGATTCATTCAGTTTTTCCAATCCAGCCAACACACTCTGGTTGATTGTACGAGCGCCCAAACTACCGCCAATGATCAGCAAGGTCTTCTTTTCTGGTGTGAAGTTGAAGAAGTCGTAAGCTTCCTGTGCTTTCGGAGCCGCTTCCAAAACATTCTGACGGACAGGGTTACCTGTTAATATGATAGATTCGGCAGGGAAGAATCGGTCCATATGATCGTAAGCCACACAGATCTTTGCAGCCTTCTTAGCCAACAGTTTGTTGGTTACGCCTGCATAAGAGTTCTGTTCTTGTAGCAAAGTAGGAATGCCTAATGAATTAGCCGCATACAAGGTAGGTCCACTCGCATATCCACCCACACCTACAACTACGTTAGGAGAGAATTCTTTGACAATCTTCTTTGCCATTCTAAGACTTTTGAACAATTTGACTAGTACCTTGAAATTCTTTAACAAGTTACTTCTGTCAAAGCCTGCCACTGGCAAACCTTTAATCTCGTATCCCGCATTTGGAACTCTTTCCATCTCCATACGTCCTTCTGCGCCCACAAAAAGAAATTCAGCATCTGGTCTTTTCTTTTTCAATGCATTGGCAATAGAGATAGCAGGGAATATATGTCCTCCTGTTCCTCCTCCGCTAACGATAAATTTTAATTTTGCCATATTATCAATCTTTATATTTATTACACATTATCATATCAATCACTCTGTTTGCGCCTCCAATTCGAGAGGTTCCTCCTTTGTCTCCTTTTTCTTCGGAGCACTTGTCTTCTCCTCCTTCTTTAATGCCGATTGCGACATTGCCTCATTACTAACACATAAGATGATGCCGAAATACAAGCATGTAATCAAAATAGAGGTTCCTCCCCTACTATAAAGTGGAAGAGGCTGACCAGAGACTGGGAAGAGTCCCACGGCAATGAAGACATTGATGTATGTCTGCACCATGATCATAGAGGAGAGTCCCAACACCACCAACGACTGCACCACTGAGTTGCAATACTGTCGGATTAACACACCCACTCGATATAGGAAAATCAAGTAAAGGAGAAGGACAAACAAGGCAAGGACACCCACCTCCTCGACCATCAAGGAGAAGATGAAATCGGCATACGCCAATGGGAGGAAGTCTCTTTGTATACTGTTACCTATTCCCAATCCGAACCATTTACCACTAGCCACTGCTATCTTGGCACGATCTTCCTGATAGGTCTGATCATTCAGTTTGTAGTTTTCATCATGTGGCTGATCCTCTTCAAAGTGACGCATGATACGATGTTTCCACGTCAATGCTCTATGAAAGACACCACGAGGTTTCACCGAGACAGAGGTCTGTTCTGCAGAGACAGAGGTCACAGCAGGTGTACTCTCCTCAGGTATCAACATCAAAGCACCCACGCCCAAAGCAACAGCCAGAGCACCCACACCAATCATCTTCAGAATTAATTTGAATGACAATCGGGCATAGAACATCATCATAAACCCAATCATCATCAGAAGGATGAAGGTGGAGAGGTTTTCGGTAGCAATAATGACCGAAGGGACACCCAAGATCAGCAGATATTTTAGCAATCCATCATCAGGGGAGACATTCTTCTGATTCTGGTATTTGGCCAAAGCACTTGCCAAGAAGAGTATCGTAAAGAGTTTTGCCAACTCTGAAGGTTGGAATAGAATCGGACCTATCTGAAGCCAACGCTTTGCACCATTCGCCTCAACACCAATCAAAGGCGTTAAAATCAAGAGAATGATCGAGATGAAATAGAATGGTTTGGATAATCCGATGATAAATCGGAAAGGTATACGATGAACAAAGAACACAACAGCCAATCCTCCGAGCAAGAATAAAACGTGCGACCACACTGGAGCGTAATAGTAGCCACCACGAGATGCTGCCTTATGTGCCAACGAACTAGATGCGCTGTACATGGTGAAGGCGGATATCAACATCATCGTAATGACAAGTCCCCAGATGATCTTATCACCTTTTATGTATGTCGAAAGAAACTTTTGCATGTCTTTCCTTTACAATTATTTATAATTGTCTCACGCACTCTTTAAACTGAGTTCCACGATCCTCATAACTCTTAAACAAATCAAAGCTAGCGCAGCAAGGAGAAAGCAAGACTGTATCGCCACTCGATGCCAAACGATAACACTTATCGATAGCCTCCTTCATGGACGATGCATCCTCGATGGCAGGTACCATACCATCAAAGAACTTGTGCAACTTGCTGTTATCAACACCCAAGCAGACAATAGCCTTCACCTTGTTCTTTACCAACTCTTCAATCTCTGTATAGTCATTACCTTTGTCCTTACCACCTAAGATTAAGACAACAGGCTCCGTCATACACTGAAGTGCATACCAGCAAGAATTAACATTGGTTGCTTTCGAGTCGTTGATGAAACGCACGCCACCCACTTTAGCCACCTCTTCCAAGCGATGCTCTGCGCCCTTAAAGGTTTGAAGCGAAGAACGAAGATTATCGTCAGAGATGTTGCACAAGCAAGCTGTGATACTTGCAGCCATGGAGTTGTACATGTTATGAGTACCTCTCAATGGGATGGATGAAACTGGGATCTCTACAGAACGGTTTTGTGTATTGATCTTCATCAGTTCATTCTCGATATAAGCAGCGATGCCAGCCGCCTTATGAAGAGCGAACGGCATTTTCTTTGCCTCTATATGGCGAGTCTCCAATTCCTTTTGAATAACAGGGTCATCATTCCAATAGATGAAATAATCCGATGCCTTCATGTTTTGTACAATACGGAATTTAGAGTTGATATAGTTTTGAAATTTGTATTCGTAACGGTCCAAATGGTCAGGTGTGATATTCAGCAAGACAGCCACATCAGCCTTAAACTCATACATTCCATCCAATTGGAAACTGCTCAATTCAATCACATAGTAGTCTTTGTCCTCCAAAGCCACCTGACGAGCCAAACTGAAACCGATATTACCAGCCAAACCCACATTCAATCCAGCCTCCTTCAAGAGGTGATGAATCAACATGGTGGTGGTAGTCTTACCATTACTACCCGTGATGCATATCATCTTCGCATCAGTATAACGATTAGCGAATTCTATCTCTGAAATAATGGGGATAGAACGTTGTCTTAGTGCAACTATCATCGGAGCATTTTCAGGGATACCCGGACTCTTCACCACCTCATTGGCAGATAATATTTTCTCCTCCGTATGCATTCCCTCTTCCCATGGAATCGAATAAGAATCCAGCTCTTTTTTATATGGGTCCTTAATCGTTGACTTGTCGGAAACAAACACGTCAAATCCCTTGGTTTTGGCTAATATAGCAGCACCTACGCCACTTTCTCCTGCACCTAATACAACAATTCTTTTCATGATTCACTCTATATTTTTACCGTTTAACGAATTTTCAATGTGATGATAGTTAGCATAGCTAACAAAATGGTGATGATCCAAAAACGAGCCACTATCTTAGACTCTGGGATATTCTTCTTCTGATAATGATGATGCAATGGCGCCATCAAAAAGATTCTTTTACCCTCTCCAAACTTCTTCTTCGTATATTTAAAATAAGAGGTCTGAAGAATCACGGAAAGACTCTCCACAAAGAAGATACCGCACAAGACTGGTAACAACAACTCCTTATGAATGATAATGGCACTTACTGCTATCACACCTCCGATCATCAAACTTCCCGTATCGCCCATAAAGACTTGAGCTGGATAGGCATTGTACCACAAGAAGCCAATCAATGCACCCACAAAGGCACATAAGAATATAACCAACTCCTCCGAGTTTGGTATGTACATAATATTAAGATAGCTGGCAAACTCCACATGACTGGAGAGGTAAGCCAAAATCACCAACGTAATACCTATGATGGCCGAGACTCCCGTCGACAAGCCATCCAAACCATCCGTCAGGTTGGCACCATTGGAAACGGCTGTCACTACGATAATCACCATCAACATGAAGAAGATCCAACCCAATACCTGTGCGTTTTCACCTGCCCATGAGAAGATGTACGAATAATCAAAATTGTTGTTTTTCACAAAAGGGATGGTGGTCTTTGTCGACTTCTCCGATTTGTTCACATATTCAACCACCTCCGTATCTTGTCTGATGGTAGTGGTATTCTCACGAATCACCACATCATCACTCAAATAGAGTGTCATGGCAACTATAAAACCAATACCAATCTGGCCTATGATTTTATATCTGCCCTTCATTCCTTCTTTATCCTTCTTAAATACTTTGATGTAATCATCCCAGAATCCCATGATACCCAACCAAAGGGTTGAAACAACCATAAGGATAATGTAGACATTGTCCAATTTGGCAAAAAGCAACACGGGAACAAGGATGGAGACAATGATGATGACACCACCCATCGTTGGTGTACCCTTCTTAGCCATTTGTCCCGCCAGGTCCAAATCTCTAATAGTTTCACCTATCTGTTTCTTTTGCAGATATTGAATGATTTTCTTCCCAATGAATGTTGCAATCAACAATGCAAAGATAAAAGCCATTGCAGAACGAAAGGATATGTATTTAAACACTCCCGCTCCTGGCATTCCCAATTGAGAAAAATAATTGAACAAATAATAAAACATCGTATATAAATTTTAACAAGTTATCTATTTATTTCATCACCTCTCGAATCACCTCATGATCATCGAAATGATGTTTCACTCCTTTTATCTCCTGATAATCCTCATGTCCCTTTCCTGCTATGAGAATAACATCAGAAGGTTGAGCTAACAATGCAGCCGTCTTAATCGCCTGATAACGATCTGGGATGGTAATCACCTTTGACATCTCACCGGCCTTCAATCCAGCCAACATATCATTGATGATATCCTGTGGCTCCTCATCTCGCGGATTATCTGAAGTGATGATCACCTGATCACTACCTGCCACCGCCTCCTGTGCCATCATAGGGCGTTTGCCTTTATCACGATTACCGCCACAACCCACAACTGTTATCAAACGTCCATTACCGCAACGCACCTCATTGATCGTGTCAATCACATTTTTCAATGCATCTGGTGTATGTGCATAATCGACGATGGCTTTATAACCTGATGGTGCAGCGATAGGCTCGAAACGTCCACATACAGGACGCAACGCACTCAAATGAATCAACACCTCCTCCTTCGGGAAACCGAGGGAGACTGCAGCACCGAAGACTGCCGTCAGATTCGATGCATTGAACTTACCTATGAATGGAACATAGACCTCAACGCCATTCATCAAGAGATTCATGCCTTCAAAACCATCTGCCAAGACTGTTGTCTTAAAGTCGGTCAGTGTACGCACTGAATAACCCAGTTTCTTTGCTTTTGTATTCTGTAGCATCACTCGACCATTCTTATCATCCTCATTCGTTAAGGCGAAAGCCTCTTCTGAGAGGGAGTCGAAGAAACGTTTTTTGACATTCAAATAGTTGGCAAATGTCTTATGATAATCCAAATGATCTCTAGTCAGATTGGTGAAGATACCGCCTTCAAAGACCAATCCTTCGATACGATGTTGGTCGATGGAGTGAGAACTCACCTCCATAAAGGCGAATGTGCAACCAGCCTCCACCATACGGGACAAAAGTGAGTTGATGGTCAGTGAATCCGCTGTCGTATGAGTGGCAGTGAAAGCCTGATCCACCACATAATTACGAACCGTTGAGAGTAGTCCGCATTTGTAGCCCATCCTAGTAAACAACTGATATAAAAGTGTGGCAATGGTAGTTTTACCATTCGTACCCGTCACACCCACAAGGCGTAATGAAGAAGATGGATAATCGTACCATGCAGAAGCGATTTGACCTAGTGCCGCACTTGAATTCTCAACAAGCACATAGGTGACACCATCCGACAACTGTTCGGGTAATGTCTCACAAACAATAGCTTTTGCACCTTTTTCGACCGACGAAGTGATAAAAGTGTGACCATCAACCGTTGTTCCACGAGTTGCCACAAAAAGAGAGCCGTTCGTCACCTTACGTGAATCGAACTGCACATCGGAGATCTCGACAGAAGGCTCTCCCACCCATTTTAGCACTTTCGTACTAGCCAGTATATCATTTAAATTCTTCATATCATTTTAAATTAAGAACAACCAAATTACCTTTTATAGCAGCTCCTCCAGGAGGTATCGACTGAGAACTGACCGTTCCGACACCATTCAACTTCACCTTCAATCCACGGTTTTCCATCAAGAAGACTGCATCCTTGGCACCCATTCCAACCACATTCGGAACAATACCATCACGTACATTTTGGTTGGCCAGGTCAATCCCCGTCTTAGAGGAATACGAGCGACACCAACCCGATGACATCTTTTTATCCGTACGGTACTTCAAACCTAGTTTATCCAACAAATAGGAGAGGTCTTTATAATTACCATCCTTGGATGCTGGATAGAATTGTTCATCCGAGGATCTGGTGATATCCGTCAGATACGTGCGTGTCAAAGGACTCTGGGCATAGATACGTTCAGCCACGTTTTTAAAGACTTCGCCAGAGATACCACCCGCTGAAGGGTAGTATTTTTGCGTATTTGGATACCACACCACGACGATCATTGAATACTTGGGATTATCAGCAGGGAAGTAGCCACAAAAGGTCAGCTGATGTTTTCGCTGACCATCCACCTTCTGCACTGCAGTACCCGTTTTACCCGCAATCAGAAAATAGTCTGAATGTACATTCTTTGCCGTTCCCTTCTCCACCACATCGATCATCATCCGTCTCACTTTGTCCAGAGTTACCTGACTACACAACTTTTCGTTGATGACATTGATCTTATCATTTCGTTGCAACTCCTTTCCATTGTAATAGATACCTTTGAGCAAGGTGGGCTGAATCATTTTCCCATTGTTTGCAAGACCATTATAAAAGGTAAGCAGATTGATGGGTGGAATCTTAATCTCATATCCGTGAGCCATCCATGGGAGGGTTGTCTTAGACCATGTAGGGTCGTTCACATTCTTTATTCGTGGTTCCGCCACACCATTCAATTCGATTGACAATGGTGTATTTAGTCCCATCTTATAAAGAGCCTCAACATACTTCATCGGTTCTTTGTTGAACTTATCCTCTATAATCTTGGCAATAACTATATTAGAAGAGACCTGAATACCACGGTTCAGAGAAATCTTTCCATTCTGACCTGCTCTGTGATGATTCCAATCCTTCATGTCTCTTCCATAGATATGCCAAACGCCATCACCCGTATCAACGATTTTGGAGGTATCGATACCATTTTCCAGTGCAACGATGGAAGAGGCAATTTTGAAAGTGGAACCAGGCTCCGTTTGTGAACTCACTGCGTAGTTTTCACCCTCGATATAATTGCCACTAGCATCACGTTTCAGATTGCTCATTGCCTTGATCTGACCCGTTGCCACCTCCATTACCACGGCACACCCTTTTTCTGCCTCCACACGAGAAAGAGTTTTACGCAAAGCATTATCCGTGATATCCATGATGTTGACATCCATGGTGGTCATCACATCCTTTCCCTCTATCGGTTCTTCGATAATGACATCATGTTTCTTGCTACCCACATAGAGTTCTTGAGCCAATCCAGGGACACCCCTCAACACAGAATCAAAGCGATGTTCCAGTCCACTCTTACCACCTTTATCAATCTCAGCATACAAACCACCAATGGTACGAGAACACATGGAGGTCGAGCCGAATGGGAATTTTCTACTCACCTGTTCGTAAGGAGTCAATCCACCAACATTACTTCCCAAATTAAACAATGGGAAAGTTTTCACACGCTTCAGATCCACGTAAGAAATCTTCTGCTTGCTAATCTTATAGTAGCGAGAGCCCTTGTTATAACCAGTCCTTAAATGCGATTTTATCACAGAAGGAGAGACGTTATAGAAGTTACCCAACGAATCAGCCAACATAGGTAAACAAGAATCGAAGAGTGCCGGAGTCATTCCAGCAGCTCTAAAATCCATGTGTAAGACATACGAAGGAATACTTGTCACAAGTAATTTCCCATCGCAAGACAAGATGTTGCCACGATGAGGTTCCTTTTCTTTCTTCTTACTTTGCTGAGTTCCAAGGTTTCGCCAGAAATCGCCTTCCGTCACCATCGTATCGTACATTTTGTAGACGACGGGAATCATCAATGCCAACATAATGACATAGATGAGGGTGAAACGATTCAATATTTCCTTTTTAATGGAACTCATAAAAAACTCAAACTATAATTTTTAAGTTGTTGTCATTTTTTCTTTATAACTATTGGCGGTGTTTGGGAAGGTAACAACGTTGTGTCTTTTCGCCAGACTAGTTGTTGGACTCGCGATTGTTTACCCAATCCCAGCAAATCGGAGGATCGTGTCATCGCATCAAACTTCACATCTTCCAGCTCTATTTTCGCCTTCTCAATCTGCAAAATCTTATCCTCACAACTATACCTTAAACCAATATGACAGAAAATAAAGAAGACGATTAAGAAGCATAAAGGGACCTGACGTTTCAGGAAATCTTTTCGAAAGATGTTTCCTGTGAAAACATCACGGATGGAACCACTCGTGAAATCAGTGAATTCCTTCACATTTTGCAACGGTTTCTTAAAAAAACTCATTCTTTATTTACTGCTCGTTTTCTATTTTTTCTGCAATCCTCAGCTTGGCACTACGAGAACGAGGGTTTGCCTCAATCTCGGCATCATCGGGGACTATCACCTTATTATTAACCAATCGGAAAGGAGATTTTCTATTTCCGAAGAAATCTTGCTCCACCTTTCCTTCAAAATTACCGGACTTCATAAAGTTCTTCACCAGACGATCTTCCAAAGAATGGTAGGTTAGAACCACCAATCGTCCACCCGGCTTAAGCACAGTCAATGTCTGTTGCAACATTGCCTTCAAAGCATCCATCTCATGATTCACTTCAATTCGAATCGCTTGGAAGAGACGTGCCAAGTCCTTTTTCTGTTTATCCTTTCCCAAGAAAGGTTCTGTCAGCGACACCAAATCACCAATCTGAGAGAAAGGTTTGTCAGCTCTTGCTTTCACAATCACTGAAGCCAATTTTCTGGCATTGGACAATTCTCCATAATAAAATAGGAGGTCAGCCAATTTTTCTTCCGAATAAGTATTGAGCACCTCGGCAGCTGTCAGTTGAGCCTTCTGATTCATTCGCATATCAAGTGCTCCATCAAACCGGAAGGAGAATCCCCTCTCAGCCTCATCGAAATGATGAAAAGAGACACCCAAATCAGCCAAGATGCCATCCACTTGGTCGGCCTCATGATATTTTAGAAAATTGGAGAGGAATCGGAAATTACTTCTGACGAATGTGAATCTCTTATCCTGAATCACATTCTGAAGTGCATCCAAATCCTGATCAAAGGCGATCAATCTACCATTTTCACCCAATCTGTTCAAGATCTCTCGCGAGTGTCCTCCTCCACCAAATGTAACATCCACATAGATGCCATTCTTCTTTATTTGTAGTCCCTCCATACAAGGAACTAACAATGCTGGAGTATGATAAACATTCGCCATATCTATTTTTTTAAGGTCAACGAATCAGAAAGTCAAAAGACTTCCCATCTTTTCCTGTAATGCAGCAGAAAAATCTTCATCAGACATCATTCCATCTTCAAGGTTCTCAGCCTTCCATATTTCAAAATAACTACCCATACCCACAAAAAGAGCCTCTGTCTCAACGCCGATGACATCCAAATGTTTCTTTTGTATCAGGACACGACCGCTCGCATCGATGTCCACCTGCTCCACACTCGAAGCAAACTGACGATACAAACGTTGGTCGTCCTTATTCCACATATTCAATTTAGAAGTGAATTGTGCATCTATCTTTTCCCATTCTGAGTTTGGATAGAGCTTCGCACACTTCGCTATCGGGTCTACCCGCAAGCAAAGTGAGGTCTCGCCAGCTGCTTCCAGCATGCGTCGATAGGCGGCTGGAACGAACAAACGTCCCTTGTTGTCTACCTTAGCTTCTATTTTACTCAAAAACTTATACATGCACATTCATACAATTTCACATTCGCAAAGATAAAAATAATTTTTATTCCCCCACTATCCCCCACTTTACTTTTTATTAACTATTTTTTTATTTTTATTAACCGCCACCCATTCACCACCAACAAGTTATCAACAAGTTACCAACAAACAAGGCACATCTACACATCGACCCCGTCAACGAGCAACCAAAAGTTAATTGAAAAAACCCGTGTATATTTTAGGCGAACTTTTCCTCTTTTAATTATTTTTAACTAAATTTGCACTAATAAGATAAAGATGGAAAAGAATAGAGCTGAAGCGACAAACCCGAATTGCGTTCAAATAGACTTTGATAGCGTTCTTGAAAGCAAAATCCCTTCCATAAAAAGGAAATTGCCCAAATTTGTCATTTCATATCTAAAAAAAATCTTCCACGAAGACGATATCAACTACATTTTCCGGACTTATGGTCATCTGTATGGCACTGAATTTGCAGAAGCTATAATGACAGATTACTTTAAGACTCCAATGATACTAAAGGGAGAGGAGAATTTACCGTCTGACGGACGAATCATCTTTGCATGCAATCACCCGTTGGGCGGGTTGGATGGAATAGCACTTCTCACCTTGTTGGGAAAGAGATACGAGGGATTGAAGGTCCCCGTCAACGACCTACTGATGTATATTGACAATCTGAAAGAGAGTTTTATTCCAGTAAACAAGCTTCAAGGCAAAGGTCAAAGCAAAAACATCTCCAACCTCATCAACCAGGCATGCGAGTCGGACAAAGCAATATTATTCTTCCCTGCCGGTGTCTGCTCCCGCAAACAAAAAGATGGAAGCATCCGAGATAACGAATGGAAGAAAACCTTTGTCTCAAAAGCAAAAGAGTATCAAAGGGACATTGTCCCACTTCATTTTGAGGGTCACAACTCAAAATTCTTTTACAACCTAGCCTACTACAGGACCAAATTCGGAATCAAAGCCAATATAGAAATGCTCTATTTGGTGAATGAATTGTTCAAACAAAAAGGTAACACATTCACTATCACGGTTGGCAAACCCATTTCTTACACTGATTTAGATGAAAGCAAAACGGATAAAGAGTGGGCTGAGGAAATAAAAAAGATATCTTACAGTTTAACTAATAGGTGAGTCCTACAAATTCACCACTTAAACAAAAATAGGCATAAACATGGAAGAGATTATTGCTCCAATTAGCACAGAACTCATAGAGGCGGAATTGACGCGCGATCTGTTCCTCCGCAATACAAACAAAGGAGGAAACGAGATATACATCGTGACAAACCAAAATGCGCCCAACACAGTGAGAGAAATTGGGCGACTCAGAGAAATCTCTTTCAGAAATGCGGGTGGAGGCGCTGGCGTCAGTTGCGACATTGATGAATACGACACGATGGAACGCCCTTACCACCAACTTATTGTTTGGAATCCAGACGCTCGCGAGATCATCGGTGGGTACCGCTATCTTCACGGTTGTGAAGTGACATTCAATGCAGACGGACAACCTCACCTTACCTCTTCTCACCTGTTCACCTATTCCGACAAATTCATCCACGAATTCCTTCCTTACACAATAGAATTGGGACGTTCATTTGTTCGCCCTGAATATCAATCCACCAAAATGGGAGCGAAGAGTCTCTATGCACTCGACAACCTTTGGGATGGATTGGGAGCATTGACACTCGTCATTCCCAACACTAAATATTTCTTTGGGAAAGCCACCATTTATCGTTCGTTCGACGAGAAATGTCTCTGCTGTCTATTCGCCTTCATGAAGAAATACTTCCCTGACAAAGAGAATCTCGTTACTCCTCGTTACCCTTATGACATAGAATCGAAATATAGTGGCATAGACGAAATTCTTACGGGATCTAATTACAAGGAAGACTACACGATACTGAAAAGTTATGTCAAACAATCAGGTCACAACATACCACCACTCGTCAATGCATACATGTCGCTCTCTCCTACCATGCGCACCTTCGGTTCTTGCATCAACGATGAGTTTGGCGATGTGATTGAAACGGGTCTGATGATTACCATCGAGGAGATTTTCGAGCAGAAGAAACTTCGTCACGTAGCCTCCTTCCTCGAAGAACAACAAAACAAGAAAGTCTCACTTGAGTTATAATAAAGCGAGTAACGTCTTGCGATCCGACTACTTCTGAAGTATCAAATCCGCCACTTTAATATCACAGAAATCAACCAATTGCTGTGGATTCATCTTTATCTGAAGTCCACGCACACCCGCACTGATATAGATAAAATCAAAGTTCATCGCCGTTTCATGAATAAAGGTAGGGTAAGGCTTTTTCATACCCAAAGGAGAACAACCACCACGTATGTAGCCTGTCAAACCCAGTAGTTCCTTCATACCTGTCATAGCACAATTTTTATTGCCGGATATCTTAGCGGCTTTTTTCAAATCCACCTCTTCCGCTCCTGGAATAACGCAGACGAAAATGCCTGTCTTATCTCCTCTCAAAACCAATGTTTTGAAAACCAACTCCAATGGTTCATTCAGCTGAGCCGCCACATGAATGGCACTCAAATCATTCTCGTCCACCTCATACGGAACCAACTCGTATGGTATTTTTTTACTATCTAACAAACGAGCTGCGTTTGTCTTTTGTATTTTTTGTCCCATATCCTAATTCTTTTCTGCAAAATTACACCTTTTATTGGAAATATGAATATGAACCTATCGCAACAAACAATAAGGAAGAGGAATCAAGACAACTAATTTCTACATTATCTCCATTTATTTTTATATTTGTCATTGTTTTATTTTGTTTTATATGAAAGAGAAGTGTTTGTTTTTAATCATCTCCCTACTTACGTCAATCATGACGTATGCGAATGATTATGGAGTGTATGTTAATGGTTCTTCGCTCGAACCGGCAGAAGCGGATGACGTTAACATTGAAGTGAAAGAAGAAATCTTGACGATTCGCTTGGGTGACGATGACAAAGCCTATGTTGATGTTGATTATACGTTCTATAATCACGGAGAGAAGACTGATATGTTGGTGGCCTTTGTCGCTTATTTTCCTTATAATGTAGGAGTTGAGATAGATTACATCGACCTATTTGACGGCAGTCCGTATATTCATGATTTTACAGTTGAAATGAACGGGGACTCTTTACCTGTGAAAACATTTGTTAAAGATTTACCACAAAACTTCAAACCAGAGTTACTCGTTAAAGATTATTCTTCCTTTTATTACAACAAAGAACAACTCTGGCAATATCTTTATACTTTCCCTGCCACATTTGCCAAAGGTGAAAACAAAATACATCACACCTATTCATATGACCTTCTACCCAGAATGGAATCACTTTGGAATCTAGAGTATGAACTCTCTCCAGCTTCGCATTGGAAAGGTGGGAAGATAGGCAAGTTCACTCTTCGCATTGAGTGTCCCAATACCGCAAAGCATTTTCGTGTTGACTGCGAAGACTTAAATGGCACATCTCCTATTTTCACAAAAGGAGTTGGAAAATATAAACAAGAAGGTTCATGGAGTAAGTATTTTACGATTTCCATGCGTAATGCTGTTGCGCAGTGGACAATGTATAACTATAGCCCAAAGAGTAGACTTGATATATATGCAGTGGCAGGTCTTTACACTCCTGCCATTTACAGCGACTTTGAAGTGCCACCTTACGGTTATACATACGACAGGAATCCACGTTTTGAACCGATCGATGGTAATTTGGAAGGACAGCCAAAAATTCTGCGAAATATTCCTTATGCCCATCGTGGATACATATTTAAGACGAAAAATATGAAGAAAGTGTTTGAAAAACTTTGGTGGTATATTCCCGACTCTACTTATGTACCTGACATGTCTGATTTCACAGAGAAGGAGATTCAATTTATAAATGGTACATATAAAAGTAAAAAGGAGAAATGAGGTGAAGAATGGTGCAACACGATACAACTATGCCGTCTGACTTTACTTCAAACGCATATCGGCCTTAGTTGCTTGTACGCTTTTATATTATGATTAACAACATTCTACTTTGTGACAGTTCTGAACACGTCCTCCATCGAACGTTCTTGCAAACGCATGGTCAGTAAAACTTGATGGTGCTCTACGGCAGCACGGAAGATTTGTTCTCTCACATCCTCTTCACATGAGAGGACGAAAGTATTAACAGAGGTTTGTGTCACATCACGGACTCCTGGAATCTCATGCAAAAATGAAAGGTCTCCTGGTTGCAAAAACTCCAAATAGACAAGTTGACAATGGTCATCGCTGGATGTAACCACCATACTCTCCTTGTCATCCACAGCCACCTTACCCTTGTTAATGATAATCACACGATCGCAGATGGCGGAAACCTCCTGCATGATGTGCGTCGACAACATGACAGTCTTTTCCTTTCCCACCTCTTTGATCAAATCACGTACACCAATAATCTGATTAGGATCCAGTCCGGTGGTAGGTTCGTCCAGAATCAGCACATCCGGATTTGGAATCAAGGCCTGAGCCAATCCCACACGCTGACGGTAACCCTTTGAGAGCATACCTATCTTCTTCTTATATTCGCGCGTCAAACCAGTCTTCTCAATCATCTCATCCACACGCGAAGCCGATGCCTTCCCTAATTTATAGACCCCTGCAATGAACATCAGATACTCTTTGACAAACATTTCAGGATAGATAGGATTATGTTCTGGGAGATAACCAATACGACGATGAGTCTCCAACGGATTCTTTTGAACATCCACACCACACACCTCCACTTTTCCGGCGTCTGGTTCCAAGTAGCCCGTAATAATCTTCATGGTGGTAGATTTTCCAGCACCATTATTACCCAAAAAAGCTACGACCTCGCCCGTGCCAATGGAGAAGCTGATATCATCCAAGACCAGCTGTTTACCATAACTCTTAGAAAGATGTTCAACGACTATCGACATATATTATCATTTATTTTCTGCCAAAATCAGCTGGAATTTCACCCCACATTTTAGTATTCCACTTAATGATGAGATTGGGGTATTCATTTTCATTCAGCCATTTTTCAGCACGTTCCACCAAATTAAATATTTCTTTGTTCTGCTCACAAGGCTCCAACTTCGTCTTACATTTCTTCTGCTTCACCCATGATATCGCATTGGCGCTATCAGAATAGATGGGCAGACTAGAACCTTTTTGTTTCAGGAAGGCCAATCCATGGACAATGGCGAGGAACTCTCCCACATTGTTTGTTCCCTTCTCCATTGGTCCCACATGAAACAATTGTTGTTTGCCTCGCACATAGACACCTTGATACTCCATTCTTCCTGGATTGCCGCTACAAGCAGCATCCACAGCAATCGCCTCCAGTTCTGGTTTTAGATGAGGCACGTTACTGACACAGGTACTGAGCAAATCCGTCACCGACTGCGTTTTGCCTGCCGAGATGTAATTCTCATACCCACGCACAAATGCAGCTTCCGCCTCCTCATATCTCTCAAAAGCCTTAAATTTTGCATTGGGGAATCCATGCACCTGATTCACACATTCATCCCATGTGAAATAAATGCCAGGCGTTGCACCCACCCATACAACATAAAACTTTTGTTTTTTTTCAGCCATATCATACAAATTTCTCGAAGGTCATGCCATCCAACAAAGAGACATAGGTAGGAATGGCATTTCTCACCTCTTGCAATTCAACAAACTCATCGGCAGTGTGAGATCTGGAAGACTCTCCCGGACCTAATTTCAAACTTGGGAAATGCATGAATGCCTGGTCAGACAAAGTAGGTGATCCATAGGTGGACATACCCAATTGGATTCCTTTTTGTACGATTGGCAAATCAACTGAAACACCCGATGAAGTCAGACGATATGATCTAGCTTTTATCTCCGAATCCAAATTCACATCCAAAATAGAGAATACCTCCTGATTGGAATAACACTCATTGGAACGCACATCAATCACGAATGAGCACTCATCAGGAATCACATTGTGTTGTGTTCCGGCATGAACCATCGTCACTGTCATCTTAACAGGTCCCAACGAAGGTGAAATCTTTGGCAACTGAGCATTCTGGATCCATTCAATATCCTTCATTGCCTTGTATATCGCATTCACGCCCTCGTTACGTGCTGCATGTCCCGACTTACCTTTCGCCACACAATCCACCACCATCAAGCCCTTCTCGGCAATCGCCATCTGCATTCCTGTAGGCTCACCCACAATCGCGAAATCCAAATGTGGCAATTCTGGCAATAACAATTCCAAACCATTCTTACCTGAGACTTCCTCCTCTGCCGAAGCTGCGAATATCAAATTATAGTTTTGTTTTTTCTTCGACAATATGAAAAACGTATGCAAAAGGGATACCAATGAAGCACCTGCATCATTACTACCCAAACCATACAAGCGATCCCCTTCCAATTTAGCTTTATGAGGGTCTCTTTCCCAACCTGCCGTAGGACGTACCGTGTCGAGATGAGAGTTAAGCAACAATGTAGGTCTCGAAAGTTCAAAATCAGTCCCCTTAATCCAAACATTGTTCATTAAACGGTTGGCCTTATACCCCATAGACTCAATGTACGTCTGTAAATGATCTGCGACAGACTTTTCTTCTCTACTATAAGAAGGTATTTCAATTAAGTTTTTTAATAAACGAATCGCATTTTTCTGCGCTTCCTGAATATCATCCATAACTTTCCAATTGAAGATTTTTGCAAAGATATGATTTTTTTTATTAATTTTGCCCCCCGAAAAAGACGATTTAGGATGTAGAATTTTTTACGAAATTTATAACCTCGTCAAATAGAATTTATAACGCAAAATACAAACACAAAGCGGCAACATTAAGTATGGATTCTTTATTTAAGAAAGGAATTTTCATTTGTTCGATTTTTCTTTTTTCCTTCTCTGATGGATTCTCTCAGTCAGCCACTGTCACAAGTGGAGGAAGCGCAAGAACGGACGAAGGAAGTCTCTCATTTTCAGTCGGACAGGTAGATTACATGAATGCCTCAACCGACAAAACATCAATTAACGCGGGTGTGCAACAACCTGACGTTTATCAGCAAGAAGAGGTCAACAAAAAGGAGGTCAACAACCTTCTGATGAGCATTAAGGCATTCCCCAACCCTACCACCGACGAGTTTTCCGTCCTCATCGAGAATGATGAAAACTGGTACTCCTTCGTGATGACCAATGTGGAGGGTGAACTTATCTATCAAGGGAAACTAAAGAACAACTCTAAGTTATCTCTTAGTAATCAGCCAATCGGTACTTATTTGTTAAAAATATATACCGACAAACGTCAAAAGAAATTCATCACTATCAAAATCATTAAAGGATAATATACACGTATGAAAAAGATTTTTTTCATTTTGCTTTCAGCAATTTTCTTTGCAAACGCATTCGCAAAAACGCCTCAAACAATTAGTTATCAAGCTGTCATCAGAGACAATTTAGGTCAACTGCTCAACAACACCTCTGTCGATGTGGAAATCGCCATTCTACAAGGGTCTGAGAACGGCGCTGTGGTTTACTCCGAGTCTCGCACGGAAAAGACAAACGAAAATGGTCTGATGACCTTCGCCATTGGTGACGACCAAAGGCAAAGCAGTTACTCACTCTCCGACATCGATTGGTCGGACGGTCCTTTTTACCTACAATGCAAGGTGAAATACAACCAAGGAAGCGATCATGCGATCTCACTCACCTCTCAACTAATGAGTGTGCCTTACGCTTTATATGCAGAACGCGTATCCCCAAATGCTCTTCCTTCTTGGGTGTCTGACGAAAAGCCAAGCTATCAATATGATGAAATTCAGAATGCTCCATCTATTCCAACCAAAACAAGTGAATTGGAAAACGACAAACAATTCATCACAATCAACGATCTTCCTACCGTAGCAGTGCCTACCAAAGTTAGCGAGTTGACCAATGATGCAAACTATATCACTCTAAACGAGGTACCTTCTGTAACAGTTCCAACTAAGGTGAGTGAATTGACCAATGATGCTCAATACATTACTTTAAAGGATGTACCTACGATTGAAGTGCCTACCAAAGTGTCTGAACTACAAAACGATAAAAACTACGTTACGGAGAGTCAGTTGCCTACCGTACCTACTAACGTCAGTGCTTTCAACAACGACGCAAAATACATCACACGCGACTCTCTCCCTACCAAACTTAGTGACTTTGAAAATGACAAAAAATACATCACTTTAAGTGAAGTACCTACAGTTGAGGTACCTACTAAGGTAAGTGAACTGACCAACGATGCTAACTACATCACCTTAAACGATGTACCTACGGTTGAAGTGCCTACTAAAGTATCTGAATTGCAAAACGACAAGAACTACGCCACTGTAAGTCAGTTGCCTACCGTTCCGACAAATGTTAGTGCATTCACTAATGATGCAAAATACATTACACGCGACTCTCTTCCAACAAAGATTAGCGCATTTACCAACGATAAGAAATACATCACCATCGAGCAAGTCCCTGCCAACCCTACCAAGGTGAGTGAGTTGGTCAACGATGCTCAATACATCACTTTAAGCGATGTTCCTACCGTTGAAGTGCCTACGAAGGTATCTGAATTACAAAATGATAAAAACTACATCACACTAAGCGAGGTGCCTACCGTAACGGTTCCCACAAAAGTGTCTGAATTGCAGAACGACAAGAACTATGCAACAGTAAGTCAGTTGCCTACTGTTCCGACAAAGGTTAGTGCATTCACTAATGATGCGAAATACATCACACGCGACTCTCTACCAACAAAGATCAGCGCATTTACCAACGATAAAAAGTACATCACCATCGAGCAAGTCCCTGCCAACCCTACCAAGGTGAGTGAGTTGGTCAACGATGCACAATACATCACTTTAAGCGATGTTCCTACTGTTGAAGTACCTACGAAGGTATCTGAATTACAAAATGATAAAAACTACATCACACTAAGCGAGGTGCCTACCGTAACGGTTCCTACAAAAGTGTCAGAATTGCAGAACGATAAGAACTATGCAACAGTAAGTCAGTTGCCTACTGTTCCGACAAAGGTCAGTGCATTCACTAATGATGCTAAATATATTACACGCGACTCTCTTCCAACAAAGATCAGCGCATTCACCAACGATAAAAAGTACATCACTATCGAGCAAGTCCCTGCCAACCCTACCAAGGTGAGCGAGTTGGTCAACGATGCTCAATACATCACTTTAAGCGAGGTGCCTACCGTTGAAGTGCCTACGAAGGTATCTGAATTGCAAAACGATAAGAACTACATCACACTAAACGATGTACCTACGGTTGATGTTCCTACCAAAGTGTCTGAATTGCAGAATGACAAAAACTATGTTACTGCAAGTCAGTTGCCTACCGTTCCAACTAACGTCAGTGCTTTCAACAACGATGCGAAATACCTTACGCGCGACTCAATCGCAGACATTCTCAGCACAGGCTGCAGCGGAGCACTACAAAACCAACTCAATGAATTGTCCCTTTTAATCAACGCCCTATCCACCCGATTGGATTCTATTTCAACTGTCAATCAAACATTGTCACAGCAATTACAAAATGTGCAATCGGATTTAGAGGCTTATGATGAGGTGTATAGCCCAGGACAATACAGAAAAGCAACGACATACACATATAACTTCAGCACTCAATCGTGGAACTATGGTCCAGACATATATGCAGCCGTAGAGCCAACAGACAGAATCATCTATCTTGTTAGACACTCCAAGAGAGGAAAAGATTATTCTTCAACAGGTGGATTAACAGAGAATGGTAAATCATGGGCAAAACAAGTGGGAGAGCATTATGTTGGGGGCATAGCAAGCGACAGAACATTCTACGCTTCCACATCCGTTACACGTTGTAAAGAGACCAGCTACTACATTGCCATGGGAAGAAAAGATACTCTAACCAGTATAAACGACGTATACAATCCTGTAACGGTGATTGATGGCAGCTACATTGTCGGAAGCACCAGCGGCATGAGCAACGTTTGTAAATACTACGACAACAACGCTTCCAGTGTAGGAACAAAAGCAACAGAGATCATCAATACATTATGTGAAATGACTGTTGGTAAAAAATTCTCTTGGTTTACCAGTCACGATAATCTAACCATCCCTCTTGTAGAATGGGTGAGCAACAAGGGCATCGACTTTGTCTACAACGAAACATGGATCAACTTCATGTCTGGCGTTGCCATCATCGTTCACAAAGACAAGACATGGGAGGTCTATCCAGTTCGTAACTTAGAAGATGGATACATGGATTGGTACACAGCCAATCACACAACGGAAGACTAATCTTCTGTACACATTTTAAGAGAAAGATAACGGATTTCCGTCTCAGTGCATTGTCCTGAGGCGGAAATCCCCATTTTTGGCTATTGTATAATTGTTGCCAATGCAATATCTTTGCGACAATAAAAAAGACAAAAATGAGGAAGGTAGCATGTGTATTATTCATCCAGTGGTTGATTGCTTCGGTTGGTCTCTCCACTCATGCAGCAGACGCTGACAGTCTGACGAGTGTTGAGTTGAATACAGTAGATGTCACAGCAACCCCCAAACGAAATTTGAAATCCACCTACCTGATTACCAATACAGAAACCATCAATCGTGGAGAGTTGCTTCGAGCAGCCTGCTGCAATCTTGGTGAGAGTTTCACCACGAATCCTTCCGTCGATGCCAACTACAACGATGCGGCGACAGGGACACGACAAATCAAGCTACTTGGATTAAGTGGCATCTATGTACAAATGCTTACAGAAAACGTGCCCAACTTCAGAGGTGCCGTCATTCCCTTCTCCCTTGATTTCGTACCAGGCTTTTGGATTCAGTCCATTCAGATCTCCAAAGGAGCCTCTAGTGTGAAAAACGGATTCGAGAGCATTACCGGACAAATCAATGTCAACTATTGGAAGCCACAAGGATTAGAAGGTGTTTGGGGAAATCTACACCTCAACTCCCATCTGAAATGGGAAGGGGATGTATATGGAACAAGTCACGTCAACGACAAGCTAAGCACCAATCTATTACTCCACATAGAGAGTTCACAGATGGAGCATGACAAAAACAACGACCAGTTTATGGATGCACCCAAGCAACGACAGATCAATGCACAACATCGTTGGGGATGGATCACCAATCGTTTCATATCACAATTAAGCATACGAGGAATCCACGACAAACGTGAAAGTGGAAGCACACATCACCACAATCATGACAATAATTCAACCTATGGCATTAATCTCGAAACGGACAGAGCAGACTTCTTTTGGAAAAACGCCTTGTTTACCAATAGAGAGAAGAACGGAAGTGTAGCCCTTATCCTCACTGGTAGCATTCACAATGCAGAATATCACTTCGGAGAGAAAGAGCACAAATTCAAACAATCCAATGCATACGCACAATTCTTGTTTGAGGAAGACCTAACCCCCTCTCACAATCTATCCGTTGGAGCCAGTTTGAACCATGACAGATGGAACGCTGAACTCCCATACACCTACGACATGATTGATTTTCAAAGGGAGACAACCCCTGGTGTATATGCACAATACACATACAAACTAAAAGAGAAGTTATCTGCAATGGCAGGTATCAGATATGACCATAGCAATCTCTATGGAGGATTTGTCACACCACGCATACATCTGAAATATGCCCCCATCAGTCAACTCTCGTTTCGAGCATCTGCAGGAAAGGGGTATCGTTCACCTCATGTGTTGGCAGAGAACACAACAACTTTAGCCAGCAATCGAGCCATTATCATCGACACACCGCAACAGGAAGAGGCATGGAATGTAGGAGGGTCGGTCTCTTTTTCTCCTAAAATCAGAGACAAAGAACTTCCCATCAATATCGATTATTACTACACAAACTTTCTACATCAGATGGTGTTGGACATGTCGGAAGCAAGAACCCTTCAGATTTATTCACTACCAGATGGAGCAAAATCCTATTCTCACACCGCACAAATCGATGTCTCACGCACCATCAAGCAAGTCTCTCTTCTTGCCGCATTCAGGTGGCAAGACGTAAAGCAATCAGTAGGATGTCATAAGACTGAAGATGGGGGAAGAGAAAAAGGACAATTGCAAGAGCGATTCCTGACCTCTCGCTACAAAGCGTTGCTCACAGCATCATGGAATGATCAATTAGATTTATGGAAAGTAGACCTCACCCTGCAAGTGAATGGTCCTGGAAAAATGCCAACGCCCTATTTGCTTAACGAGCAAGAGACGCTCAACACAGAATACAGAGACAAAGAGGGTAATCGCTGGTCATGGAACCCAGATTACAAGGCATTTCCACAATTAAATCTACAAATCAGACGAGAGTTTCGTCACTTCTCAGTATATGCAGGAGCTGAAAATCTCACCAACTTCAAACAGAAAAATCCGATTGTAGATGCCAATCACCCAGAAAGTCCTAACTTTGACGCTACGATGGTATGGGGACCGACACATGGAGCGATGGTCTATGCCGGAGTACGAATTAATTTTGAAAAACCCATAAAAGAGTAAGAAATATGAAAAGAATTTTAGTTATGTGCGCAACAGCAATGCTTTGTGTTACGCTATTCGCAAAGGGCGCCCCTGTCAGCGTATGCTACGCAACCAATCCGCAAATGCGCTGCGCAAAATGCGAAAATAAGATTAAAAGCAATGTTCGTTTTGCCAAAGGAAACGGTATTAAAGAGATCACAACGGACCTTTCCACCCAGACTGTCACCATAAAATTTGACAGTACAAAAACGAAAGAAGCAGACATCGTAAAGGAGTTTGAGAAGATCGGTTACAGCGTCACCAAAGTAGAAAAGAAGGAAGAAGAAGCCTCAACAACGAAATAAAAAGGGTTGGAGGATTTCTGCCACAGAATCCCCCTCTTCACTATCGAGAGCATGTCATGCATAGCATCAAACGATGCATATTGCATTGATATGCTCTCTTCCTTTCTCCTGTTTTTAAAGGGTTGTTACCAATTATAGTTAAATAGAAATAGGGATTTTCAAAACAACATTCATCAATTATAGGGATTCCATGAAGGAACGAATAACTCTACTTTTGCAGTGTCATTAAGCAATGACAAATAGATACAAACGTAAAAGACAATTTAAAAAAAATGAAGAAAATTATTTTTAGTTATGTGGCAGTGATTGCCCTTTTGATGACAGCATGTCAAGGAAACGAAAACAAAACAGGAAACAATGAAACAGCGACAGAGACATGCCAAAAAGATTCATGTAAAATGAACAAGTACACACCAAAAACAATCTTAGAGTTAGCTGACAGCTTAGTAGACAAAGAGATTTGTATTGAAGGTCAGATAGCACATGTGTGTCACTGTTCAGGGAAAAAATTAGTTTTGATGGATGAAAACGATTCAACTGCAAGCATCAAAGTAATGGCAGGTGGAGCAATCGAGAAATTTGACACTTGCTTAGTTGGCAAGAAAACCTCTTTGAAAGGTATTCTTAAAGTAAACAAGCTAACAAAGGCAGAGGCAGAAGAGGCATTGTCAAAAATAGCAGAAACGGAAAAAATGGAGAAAGAGATCCAAGAGAAGTCTTCTGAAAAAGAGTCTCACGGTCACTGCGGAGGCGGCAAAAAGGAATCCTTCGAGAAGAAAATTCAATGGATGAATGACAATCAAAAAGATTTCTACCCAACCTACTATATTGAGATAATAAAATTTGCAGATGGAATGAATTGTTGTGCAGTCCAACAAGCAAAAGACAGCACTGCAAAAAGCTGTTGTAGCAACAAACAAGAATAAAAATTCAACAATCTTTTTTCTATACAAAATTTACTAATTAAAAAACAAAAAGAATGTATACTAAACTATCTAAATTTGCTGTGGCATTTGCCATGGCAGCAGTAGGTGTTGTCTTCACTTCTTGCAAAGACGAAGTAGAAGAAGCAGCCAAAATTACAGCTAAAATCAATATGATTGAAGACGTGGAAGGCTCTATTTCTGCCGATGAAATCAAAGGAGCCAAGATCACATTGACCTCTACCCAATCCAAAGACGTATATACATTCACAGTTCCAGCTAATGTTGAAGTGGATGGTACAAATGGAGTATCAGTATCGGTTCCAATTGGAACGTACGACATCAGTTTGGAAAAGACAGTGGATGGGAAGACCATTTTCCTTCGCCAAGAGAACGTAACTATCAAGGAAGAAAATCAGACAATCATTGCGAAACTGATTACTACAATTGCCAATTCATCAGATTTCCAATTCATCTTCTCTGAAGTATTCTTCAATGGAGAAAGAAATGCAGGACGAATGATGCATCCAGATCAGTATATGGTATTGTACAATCCGACAGAGAATGTATTGTACGCAGACGGACTTGCCATAGGATGCACAATGCAAGCATCATGCCAAGAGAAAAAGAGCTGGTTTGACAGCTATTACAATGCAGGGAAAGTGCCTGTACACGGTGTCATTGTCATTCCTGGTTCCGGATTCGATCATCCAGTAAAGCCACACGGCAAAATCGTCATCGCTTTCACAGCAATAAATCACACTAACACTGAAGGCACAGCACAAGAAGTAAACGAAGCTGGAGATACAATCACAATTACGTACAAATACGAAAACGCAGTGGATTTGACAGGTGCCGACTTTGAGTTGTACGACCCTCAAATGTATTCCAACGATGTGGACAATCCTGAAGTTCCAAATGTATTAGAGATATATCCAGCAGAGAACGAGCTTGGTGGTTTCGGAGGTTTCTATCTTCACCCACGCGGATTCTATTGTCCGTTCATCTTCAAATTGGAGAATGGTGAGCAATCAACCTTAGAAGCCTTCTTCAAAGAAAATAGTTCAACAGCTACTGTACAAGACGAAGATGGTAATTCTGTGGAAATCCCTATGTTCAGTATTCCTGCATCCATGATCTTGGATGGAATCACAACAGGACACATTCCATCCGACATCGTCACCAACCCATTACCTGCTACTGTTGATAGAGGAAAACAATTGGTTAAGGGATGCCACAGCGGACTTCTTGTCAAGAGAAAAGGAAACGACAAAGATGGATATGCAGATACAAACAACTCAACTGAAGATTGTGAAATCGTAACACCACAAACAGCATATCCTGCGGGATGGAGAAAATAAATTAACAGCTTAAATAACAGCGAAAACAAACTTTTTTCATATCAGAAATCTGAGAAGGAGTTTCTACTTCTTCTCGGATTCTATGTATACCCACATGAAACAATCCATACTCATATCATTGCTACTCATTAGCATCACATTTCAACTATCAGCTCAAGAAAACAGTTCCTCAGGGAAGGTTGCGTCATTCACAATCGACGGATACATAAAAACGAACGATGGACCAGCTTCGTATGCAGCCATCAGTATCATAGACCTAAACCTTTATGCTGCGGCAGATGAAAATGGCTATTTTAAATTTAAACGTATTCCACAAGGGAAACATGAAATACAAGTTCAAAGCATGGGATACGCAGACAAGACAATAAACACTTATGTAAACAACGAGGACATTCACCTCTCCATCAAACTAGACAATGCAACCTTCGAATTAGAAGAGGTTGAGGTCATGGCTAAGAAAAACCAGAGAAACAAATTAGAAATCAAAGAAACAGCTATTGAATACGTTCAACCCACTAGTTTGTCCGACGTGTTCGTTCTCTTACCAGGCAATCTATACAAGGAAAATGTGATGACAAGTTTTAGTCTGAACACTAACCGGCAAGTAGGAAGCGATAAAAACACTTCATTAGGAATCGGATTGGTTGCCGATGGCATTCCCCAATTAGAAGACGGAAACCGTACTCAAATGATTGGCATCACAGACAACAGTAGTTCTTCCACCGACGGACAAATAACAAGTCGAACTGGTATAAACGCTGGCTCCGACATGCGATACATCAGTACGGACCACATACAAAGCGTTGAAGTGGAAAGAGGCATCTCCTCTCCCCGATATGGAAACATCTCTAGCGGGCAAATACACATCAACTCGAAATATGGAGTCTCTCCTCTTAAAATAAGGACAAAGATTGATTTGAAAAATAAACTTATCTATGCAGGAAAAGGATTCTCTCTAGGCGAAAAGAAAGGTACTCTACATGTGGGTGCCGACTTTCTTCATTCTGTGAATGACATACGAGAAGAAATGGAAAAATTCTCTCGTTTCACCACCCAATTATATTATAACAACAAAGTGACATTCAAAAACAACACGTCGCTCGATTTAGATGCCAAAGTAGCACAAACCATCTCTGTCAACAAAATGAAAAAAGATGAACTCACCTATGAGTATAACGAAACATACAAAGCCGACTATAACAAAACAGACTTCATGTTGAAAGGCAAACTCAATGTAGACAAGAAATGGATTGATAACGTAGAACTTCTTACCTCCTTCAACCGAGTGAAAGATCGCATAGACCGACACTATTGCGTCATCACAGGAAATCCTAAAAGCATGCCTCTCTCATACGAAGAGGGTGAACACGAAGGTTATTACCTGCCAACAATGTACTATAGTGACTTTTATGTGGAAAACATTCCTCTCAACTTCTATTCACAACTGAACTTCAATAGTCGTGTGAACATCACTAAAAAATCCACCCTCAAAATGGAATATGGAGTAGATTTTCATTCCATCAAGAACAAAGGAGATGGCGCAGTCATAGAAAATGAAAAATTACCACCTTTCCCAAGCAACAACTCATATATGCGTCCACGGAAAAACTACGAAATACCAGCCATCGAAAATGGAGCGGCTTATTTTCAAACGACACTTCTCGTTCACCCAACAGAACATCAAACAGGACGATTGAACATCGGATATAGGTTCTCCGAACTTTTCAATTTGCCAGAAGATTATGCGTTAAACCACAGATTACTAGTGGAACCTCGTATAAACATGAACTATGCTTTCGGGAAAAAGGTTAAACACAACATCCGCATAGGATATGGAGAAGAAAACAAACTTCCTACCATGGACTATCTATATCCAGAAAAAATATACAAAGATTTTTGGATGCTTAACGCCTACACTAATAACTCAGAAAACAGACATCTAATCACCTATACAAAGATATACGACGCAGCAAACAAAGAATTAAAAGAAAACAAAAACAGAAAAGTGGAAATCGGCTACGATTTCGATTGGAAACAAGTTCAACTCTCATGCACCGCTTTTTTCGAAAAGAGTACCACCGGCTTTGAATATTTCACCTTTTATAGTCCTATCTCTTATCAACGATACATCAACCTAAAAGAAGATGTTGACATCAGCAATAGGCGACCTGAAAAGACGGACTATGAAGAACAAGCATTTAAAGAATTCACCACCTATACCCGCGTGATGAATAGTAAAAAGACCATTAAGAAGGGAATAGAATACAGATTGACTCTTCCTAAAATAAAAAAAATCAAGACCGATGTGGAGATTAACGGTGCCTACTACCAAACAGACTATGGTTCATCCCTCCCCGACTATTTCTATCCTAACAGTAAAATCGGTGATAACTTATATCCATACGTAGGTGTCTACGACTTAGATTCGATTCAACACAGAGAACGTCTCAATACAAATTTCTGGTTCAACACCCACATTCCTCGCTTCAAAATAATCTTTACCAACTTCTTCCAATTTGTATGGCTTCAAACCAGCCAATATACAGATAACTTCGAGGGGACCTACAAAAAAGTACCCTACGAATACATCGACTTCAACGGTGTAACGCATAAAGTAACGAAAGAAGAATTAGCGAAAATTTATGGAAACGATGATATTCAATGGTATCAACTAAGGCGTCCTACCACCACCCGCAAATACGCAATGGAGGAAAAGCCTATCTACTTTTTATGGAATATAAAAGTGACCAAAGAGTTCGGCTCTTTCGTTAAATTATCAATGTTCGTCAACAACATCGTGGATATTCATCCCAAATACCTCAGCAGCACCTCTTCTCAAACAAAAAGAGAATGGAGCAACCCATATTTCGGTATGGAAATGATTTTAAATGTCGCTAAAAAAGGAAACAAGAAATGAAACACTTCATCCTATTGCTCACATTGTTGAGCGGAACTTGCATACATGCCCAAATTCCAATCTCCCAACTAATCGAGTGGCAAACCAAAGAATTATCGCCTTCAGAAAGAAGATCCAACAAGTTTTTCTCCTCCATCGATGTGACACTTCTTAACGAACTGACACATTCCACCTCTTACTATGGAATTCTAAAGGCACAACAAAAGACAACAGACTCTACAAACATCTTCTCCTCTTTCATATCCTCGTCATACGCAGCAGGGGAAACAGAAGGCGACTTCTTAACATATGAAGGGAAAAGCAGTTACGACTGGAGACTGCAAGGGTTTGGAATTCACGACTTTGGCAAACACGGAATCCTTTTAGGAGCCCTGCAATATAACAGGGGGAAACACAGAGATATCAGTTGGAGTGCCATGCGATATCCAGAATATTACCTTCCTTACGCCAAAACCGATTCCACTGGAGGTGACAGTCAGTATGAAACTTATCATATTCTTGGTGGATATAGCATAAACCTACACAACTGGCATCTCGGTGTGAAAACAGAATTCGAAGGTGAGCAATCATACCGACTAACAGACCCAAGAATCCTAACCAACACAACGTTTCTATCCTTTGGCACAAGCCTCGGTCATATCTTCCCCAAAGGAAACACACTGACACTTCACACCGAATATATGCACAATAAACAATATGAGCATGACAGATATTGGAGACCCGGTGAACAACAACGTTTCTTCACCCTATACGGATTTGGATTGTACGACACGAGAGAGAGTATTGTCGCATTCGGCACTTCTCGTATGTTCTACATCCACAGTATTGAAGGAAGAATTACCTATCAGACACCAACAGAAAAAAAATGTCAACTGACACTCACCATGCAGTATGGTCACAAACACCTCTACACGGAAGAGAGCGACATCATTAACCTCTATGAAAGCAACACTCATGAACTTTCTCCCTTCATTCACTTTCAATGGGAAATCAACAACAATTTTATCTTGAAACTATGCTCCCAAAATTATTTGCTGGAGAAAACAGGAACAGAAAACTTCTTCGAGAAATATATGACCAATCAAGCAACCTCCACCTATGATTTCAGGCTTATCTCTCAAGAACATAATTATCACCAACACCGTGTTGACGGACACCATGCACTACGCATAGAATGGACTGAAGGCTCTAAACATAAAATAGGATTGGAAGGTGGCACCCATATGTATGGCAACAAAGAAACGAACTCCAAATATGATTATGAGATAAAAAACCTAAACATAACACCTTATGCAAGAATCGATTATAGTCTAAGGACAAGCAAACACGAATTCAGCATAGCCTTACAAGGAGGGAAGCAGAGTTCTTTGAAACATCTCTACAACGTAGATATCCTCAACAATGCCATCGAGCATCTAGACTTTCAAACTTGTTTCGCTCCCTATGCGTTTGACGCATGTGAATACAAAATCGGAGAAGTCGATCTTTGCTATCACTATCATTTCCCAAAATTCGGACTGGGTTGTAAATTCACCTATATGAATTTGCAAGGAAACCGTTTGGATGATGTTCGGTATACTAAAAAAATCGGTTTTAACTCCATTTGTCCGATGATTTCAACAGAACCCAATAAACATAACGAACAATGGGGAAAATTTTCTATCTTTGTGACACTTTAATTTTTCACATTAAAATTTTCAATATGAATAAGTTTTTCATTAGTTTTTTACTACTTCTCATCACATCTGCCTGCACAGATAAGAATATCACTAAAAATGGAGATGGCAGCTATACCGTCAACACAACAGAGATCGGAGCTGAGATCAAAGGATTTTATGGTAATGTACCTTTGAACGTAACCATAAAGGGGAATACCATCATAGATGTGGAAATCTTAGCTAACGAGGAGACTCCAGAGTTTTTGGACAAGGTAAAGGAGACTCTATTGCCACAGTTGAGAAATCTCGATTTTGAACATCTTCCAGATGTAGATGCAGTTAGTGGTGCTACTTACACCAGTCAAGCTGTATTGAAAAATGTAAAGTTGGCTATCGAATACAATAAATAACCCCAACTCACACGTTTTTGTCTAAACATTTTTCACTTTGCTTGAAAAATACGTTTTAAAATGTCTCTGATATCAGAAAAAGTCCTAATTTTGAAAGACTAACGTAAATACATCATTATGAAGAAAAACACATCATTTATCATATTTGCTGCATTAGCAATGATAACCACTCTTTTCTCTTGTGAAAGTGGCAATGGCAGAAACAAAAGCGCTTTACCAAAAGATGCAGAAGAATTTCTCGCCACACATTTTCCTCAAAAGGAGATTAAAGAGATTACAGAGACAAAGATTCAGATGGACTATGTAGTCATGTTGGAAGATGGAACAGAAATCGATTTCACCAACACAGGACAATGGGAGCAAGTCAATCTGAGATGGAATGAGGTACCCGCCACTCTAATGGGTACACTTCCAAGCAGTATCAATCAATACATAGATGAGAACTGTTCAGACAAAACCATTCACAAGATTGAGAAGAAATCCCTTGGCAGAAAAGATTTCATCTATCGCATCACATTCCACAAACCAGACGACATAGAATTGAATTTCACCCAAGAGGGAGAGATTATCAGTGATGATCCATCAGGTAAGAAACTGCCTTCCAGCGCGAAAGCATTTCTCAACAAACATTACCCAGACGTCAGCATCATCTCTATTGTCAATGATGTGGATGGAGACTATAACATCCGATTGGAAGAGAACACGGAGATTGAATTCGACAGAAAAGGAAACTGGTTTGAAATCAAGATCTCAAAGTCACAGAGATTACCAGAAAGTGTGCTTAATCTTCTTCCTAAGAAGTTAAATCAGTACATCGAAAAGAATTATCCAGAACAATATATCCGTCGAATCGAGAAGAAAAGTTATGGTTATCGTGTCAAATTGAACAAACCAAACAACGTAGAACTCTCCTTTACCAAAGCGGGTGATTTCCAAAGAATTGAATCCAAAGGATCTGAACAATCATCAGAATCTGCAGAATAATAGTTACGACAATGAAAAAGCTCTCAATAATCATAGCCATCATCGGAGTTATGCTTCTTCTGATATCCGCCAAGAAGGGAGAAAAAGGGGATGCACAAAAGCAACCTTCTCAGCAACAGACATCCGCCTTTCGCGAAGATCAAATCGCAAGGAAGAAAGCTATATTGAACTTTAAAATGGTATTTATCGAGGGGGGATCCTTTGACATGGGTTGCACATCAGAGCAAGAAGATGAATGTCTTCAACCAGAGAAGCCTGCACATCCTGTCTTTGTACATAGTTTCTCCATCTGCAAATACACCGTCACCCAACGTCAATGGAGGGAAGTGATGGGTAAGAATCCAAGCGATGTTAGGAATGATGATTTGCCCGTCACCAATGTGTCATGGAACGATGCACAAAAATTCATCACCCGATTGAATAGTTTTTTGGGCACGGAATACCGACTTCCGACAGAAGCTGAATGGGAATATGCCGCAAGAGGAGGAACATTAGCAAACGGACTGAAATACAGTGGCGGAAGCGACCTCTACACCCTAGCATGGTATAAAGACAATTCAGATGCGCAACCACACGTAGCAGGCAAAAGGAAAGACAACGAACTAGGTCTTTACGATATGAGTGGTAACGTATGGGAATGGTGTTCTGATTGGTATGGTCCCTATCCTACAGACACAGAGAAGGAGCTAATCAATCCACAAGGACCTGAAACAGGTACCGAACGTGTACTTCGCGGAGGTTATTTCGAGGGACCAGCACTCTTCTGTCGTGTTTCCTGCAGAAACAAAAGTAAACCAGACTTTGCTGCCAGCATGTTCGGACTACGCTTGGCGACAGACAAGGTAGAGCAAAAACAGGAGGCTACGGGAGAGGAATAAAGTATAGGTGAACTCTAAGAGATAAGTTAATCTCCAAAACAAACCATACTATAGGCAATAAACAAAGCGAGCCCCGAAGGTGTATATACCACCCTCGGGGCTCGCTTCTTATGCAAACGATTATCTGTCGCTATCCGTCATTAAAAAGCATAAGGTATCTCTTAATTAATCCCACCCATAACATTTTTTGCACTTACAATTATGTTTTTAAACGGATTTGAGATAATTTTGCACTTTTAAAACGGCAAAGTAATATAACACTGCCTTTTAGAGATAGAAAATAGTAATACAATAATAACAAAAATGGCAAAGAAATTCGCAGAACATTCCAATTTCAACCTCTCCGATATCAACAAAGAGGTGTTGAAACAATGGGAGGAGAAAGATTTATTTCATAAAAGTGTCCAAATCAGGGAAGGGGCTCCCTCCTTCGTCTTCTTCGAAGGTCCTCCTTCAGCCAACGGAATGCCTGGCATTCACCACGTTATGGCTCGCTCCATTAAGGATATTTTCTGCCGTTACAAAACTATGAAAGGCTTCCATGTGAAGCGTAAAGCTGGTTGGGATACGCACGGACTACCTGTTGAATTAGGCGTCGAGAAAGAATTGGGTATCACCAAGGAAGACATTGGTAAAAAAATCTCTGTCGACGACTATAACATCGCTTGTCGCACCAATGTGATGAAATTCACAAAAGAGTGGACCGACCTAACAAAGAAAATGGGTTACTGGGTAGACCTTGAAAATCCATACATCACATACGATAACAAGTATATCGAAACACTTTGGTATCTTCTTAAAGAACTTTACAAAAAAGGTTATCTATACAAAGGCTACACTATTCAGCCTTACTCGCCTGCCGCTGGTACGGGTCTTAGCTCTCACGAGTTGAACCAACCTGGCTGCTACCGCGATGTGAAAGATACCACCGTTGTGGCTCAATTCAAGATGTTGGACCCTAAACCTGAGATGACAAAGTGGGGAACTCCTTACTTCATCGCTTGGACCACCACTCCTTGGACATTATCATCCAACACTGCTCTTTGCGTGGGACCAAACATCACCTACGTGGCTGTTCAATCTTACAACCCTTACACAGGTCAACCTGCCACCTACGTGCTCGCTAAAGATTTGGTGAACGCTCACTTCAATCCAAAAGCTGCCGACTTGGCATTGGAGGATTACAAAGAGGGCGACAAACTGGTTCCTTTCAAAGTAATCGCTGAATATAAGGGTACCGACCTCGTCGGCATGAAATACGAGCAGTTACTCAACTGGATCAAACCTGAGAACGCCGATCAGGCATTCCGCGTTATCCCAGGCGACTACGTCACAACCGAAGATGGTACAGGTATCGTACACATCGCTCCTACCTTTGGTGCCGACGATGCGAAAGTGGCTAAGGCTGCAGGCATACCTCCTCTTCAATTGGTTGATAAATATGGAAACCTTCGTCCTTCTGTCGATCTAACAGGTAAATTCTATCTGTTGTCCGACTTGGACCCTGAATATGTAAAAACGCACGTCAATGTGGAGGCGTACAAGAAATTCGAAGGCCGCTTCGTAAAAAACGCATACGATCCAACACTGACCGATAAAGACGAGACTCTCGATATCTCCATCTGCATGGATATGAAGGCCAACAACCAAGCCTTCAAAATCGAAAAGCATGTCCACAACTACCCTCACTGCTGGCGTACGGACAAACCCGTACTCTACTACCCATTGGATAGCTGGTTCATCAAATCCACTAAAGCTCGCGAGCGCATGATAGAACTGAACAAGACCATCCTTTGGAAACCTGAATCAACGGGTACCGGACGTTTCGGCAAATGGTTGGAAAACCTAAACGATTGGAACCTCTCTCGTTCACGCTATTGGGGAACTCCACTTCCGATCTGGCGCAATGAAGAAGGAACAGAAGAAAAATGCATCGGTTCCATCGCAGAATTGTTCGAAGAGATAGAGAAGTCCATCAAAGCTGGTTTCATGAAAGAAAACCCTTGGAAGAACTTCAAGGTGGGCGACTACTCAAAAGAAAACTACGACCCTAAGAATATAGACCTTCACCGTCCTTACATCGACAGCATCATCTTGGTTTCCGACAGTGGAAAACCTATGAAACGTGAAGCTGATCTTATCGACGTATGGTTTGACTCTGGTGCTATGCCATTCGCTCAACAACACTATCCTTTCGAGAACAAAGAGGTGGTGGATAATGGTGAGTTCTACCCTGCCGACTTCATCGCTGAAGGTGTGGATCAAACTCGTGGATGGTTCTTCACCCTACATGCTATCTCTACAATGATTAAGGATAGCGTGGCATTCAAGGCGGTTATCTCTAATGGTTTGGTACTCGACAAAAACGGTAATAAGATGTCCAAACGCTTGGGCAACGCAGTCGACCCATTCGGTGCCATCGAGAAATATGGTTCCGACCCATTACGTTGGTATATGATCACCAACGCATCCCCTTGGGACAATCTGAAATTCGACACTGAAGGTATCGAAGAGGTACGCCGTAAATTCTTCGGCACACTCTACAATACCTATTCATTCTTCGCTCTATATGCGAATGTGGACAACTTCACCAACAGCCAGCCTCAAGTACCAATGGAGAAAAGACCTGAGATCGACCGTTGGATCATCTCATTGCTCAACTCCCTCATCAAAGAGGTGGACGAGAGCTACAACGACTACGAGCCTACTCGTGCAGGTCGCGCTATCTCCAACTTTGTAAACGACCATTTGAGTAACTGGTACGTTCGTCTTAACCGTAAACGCTTCTGGGGTGGTACACTAACAGAAGACAAGTTGGCTGCATACCAAACACTTTATACTTGCTTGGATACAGTAGCACGTCTGATGGCTCCTATCTCTCCTTTCTATTCAGACCAATTGTTCTTGGATTTGAATAATGCATCTGGTTGCGACAAGAGCGAATCTGTTCACTTGGCAGACTTCCCTAAATACAACGAGGCCTTGATTGATAAGACATTGGAAGAACGCATGCAATTAGCACAAGACATCTCATCCATGACCTTGTCTCTTCGTAAAAAGGAGAACATCAAGGTGCGTCAACCATTGAAGCAAATCATGGTTCCAATCCTTGCAGAACATGAGCAAGAGAACGTGGAGGCTGTGAAAGATTTGATCATGAACGAGGTAAACGTGAAAGAGATCAACTTCGTGGATGACTCAACAGGTATCTTGGTAAAAAGAATCAAACCAGACTTCAAAAAGTTAGGTCCTAAATGCGGTAAAAGCATGAAAGCTGTGGCTGCTCAATTGCAGGCATTGGCACAAGAGGAGATCTCAAAATTGGAGAAGACTGGCACCTACGAGATGAACATCGATGGCAACACCATCGTTGTAGAGAAGAGCGACGTAGAGATTATCTCTGAAGATATACCAGGATGGTTGGTTGCCAACAATGGAAACATCACCATTGCATTGGATGTAACAATCACACCAGAACTTCAAAAAGAGGGTATCGCACGCGAATTCATCAACCGTATTCAAAACATACGTAAGTCCAGCGGTTTCGAAATCACCGATAAGATCCTTATCGAAATTGAGAAATCTGACAATGTGAATGCCGCTATTGAAGAGTTCAACGAATACATCTCTTCTCAGGTATTGGCTAAGAGCATCACCTTGGTGGATAAAGTATCTGACGCTACTGAGTTAGACTTTGACGACTTCAAAGTAAACATCAGTGTAAAGAAGTCTTAATAGATCATACACAAAGCCACAAAACGACACTTCATTGCCGTTTTGTGGCTTTTTTCTATTCTATACATTCATCCCACTAGATTACAAACTCACCTTGAAACACTCCAATATCCCCATATTCATTCCCGAACTGGCTTGTCCGCATCAATGCATATTCTGCAACCAAGCCAAAATCAGTGGTCAGCAGGAGATTCCACAGCCCGATGAGATACCATCCATCGTCGACACCTACCTCGAGACCATGAATGACGGACGTGAAGTGGAGATAGCCTTCTTTGGAGGTTCCTTTACGGGCATTCCGCTCGATCTACAAGAGAAATATCTACGTGAGGCATACAAATACCTATGCGAGGGCAAAATCAACGGCATACGGCTCTCTACACGTCCCGACTATATCAACGATAAGGTGATAGAGCTTTTGAAGCGATATGGCGTCACCACCATCGAATTAGGTGCACAATCCACCAACGATGATGTATTGCTTGCGTCGGGTCGCGGACATAAAAGCGATGCCATCCGAAAAGCCTCAGAGATGATATTAGACGCCAACATCCACCTCGGTTTGCAGATGATGATCGGACTTCCACACGACACTTACGAACGTTCACAACAAACAGTGAAAGACATCATCTCCTTAGGAGCCGATAACACACGTATCTACCCCACCCTTGTCATCAAAGGCACGCAACTTGCCAAACTGTACGAGTTGGGTCGATACCAACCACTCGACCTCCCCACTGCCGTAAGATGGGCTAAAGATTTCTATCTTCAATTCGAAGCGGCTGGACTCACCATCCTACGCGTAGGATTGCATGCATCTGAAGAGCTGACCCATGAGCGATCACTGATCGCAGGTCCCTACCACAAGTCCTTCAAGGAACTGATGATGACAGAAATCTGGGCAGATATTCTCAACCAAACACTAAAGGAGAAAAGAGATCAGGAAATCACCTTAGAGGTAAATCCCACACAAGTAAATTTCGTATGGGGATATGCAGGACAAAACAAGAAAATCTTCGAAGAGAAGAACCTCACTGCCAAGATTCGTGGGAACAATTCTTTATCAAAATACGAGTTGAAAATTACCTAAAGCAACACATGCTGTTTTTTACCCCTTATTTCTTCTTCTGAACAGACCATCCAAACTTACCAATCTTCTCTCCCATCTTATAGTAAGCGCCATGGCTGTAGGCCATCAATTGTGCGTCTGACAGTTTAAATGCACCTGTCTCCTTCTCCATATATTGCTCATCTGCCAAGACATTGACAACCTCGGCGATAAACATATCATGCGAACCTAACGGGATAATCTGTTTCACCTTGCACTCAATCGAGAGTGGCGACTCCTCAATAAGGACAGAGTCGATCACCTGCGTCTTCATCGGTGTCAGTTTCATCTCCTTGAATTTGTTATAATCCCTACCCGAGCGAACGCCACACCAATCAGTGGCATAAGCAAGTTTCTCATTCGTAAGGTTGATGACAAATTCACCATTTCGTTTGATGATATCGTACGAATGGCGACTAGGACGAACGGAGATGTAACACATGGCAGGATCCGAACAGATAGTTCCAATCCATGCCACTGTGAAGATATTATACTCCTCTTCCGACTTGCCACAAGAAATCATGGCCGCAGGAAGCGGATAGATCATCGTACCCGGTTTGAAGGAGATTTTCATAATTAGATGATAACAACGTTTTCACCCTCGACGATTCGCTCGCAATAATGACACTTAAACAATCCTTTTGTTTTGTCAATCGCACGGAATTTCGTGCTCATAGGCTCGTTGTTAGTGATACATTTAGGGTTTTTACATTTAATTACGCCGATAATCTCATCAGGCAACTGCAACTGCATCTTCTCAGCCACTTCATACTCCTTGATGATGTTAATCTTAGCCATTGGAGCAAGGATGGCTATCTTGTTCACCTCATCCTGACTCAAATATTTGTCAGATACTTTTATGATTGCCTTCTTACCCAATTTCTTACTTTCAAGGTTATAACCAAATGTTACCTGATTTGTCACACCGTCCAACTCCAAGATGGTGATAACCTGAAACAATTTCTCTGAAGGTATATGATCAATCACTGTGCCATTACGAAGGGCAGCTACTTTCAATTCTTTTTCCATCACTGTTCAATTTAAATTTAACTGGTGAATTTACGGTATCTTCTTAGAGACCTAACAAATCACATATCACAGCCTGACGTGCATAAACACCGTTTTTAGCTTGCTGGAAATAATAGGCTTTCTCATTATTATCCACATCATAATCAATCTCATTAACACGAGGAAGTGGATGTAAAATGCGAAGGTTTGGTTTCGTATTCTCCAACAACTTGTTGCGCAATGTGTATACATTTCTCACCTTCTCATATTCAAAGAGGTCGGTGAAGCGTTCCTTCTGCACACGAGTCATGTAAAGGATATCAGCATCAGCTATGTTTGCTTCGTTCAATTCAGTATGTTCTTCAAATGGAATGTTGTGTTCCTTGCAGAACAGTTTGTATTCCTCTGGCAATTCCAACTCCTTAGGAGCGATAAACGAAAAAGTCGGATTGAAATGAGACATTGCTTGTATCAATGAATGTACGGTTCTACCATACTTCAAATCACCCACCATGCAGATTTTCAAATCTTCCAATCTGCCTTGTGTCTTTTTGATGGAATAGAGGTCCAACATCGTCTGTGTAGGATGTTGGTTGGCACCATCACCTGCATTAACGACAGGGACGCTTGACACCTCTGATGCGTAACGTGCAGCGCCTTCAATTGGGTTTCTCATCACGATCAAATCAGCGTAATTGCTCACCATGATAATCGTGTCTTTCAATGTTTCACCCTTGGTACCACTTGTTGTTGAAGCATCCGAGAAACCAATGACACGACCACCCAAGCGGTTCACAGCCGTTTCAAAGCTCAATCGCGTACGAGTGGATGGTTCAAAGAAGAGTGTTGCAATCACCTTCCCGTTCAGAATCTGCTGATTAGGGTTCTTTTCAAAAGCTTCAGCTTTTTCGAGGATCTGTAATATCTTTTCTCTCGAATAATCCGTAATGGATACTAAACTCCGATTAGCCATAAGTTTATGTTTTTATTCAAAAAAAAACCAACGCGAGCCAAAGTCGCATTGGTTTTTTTATATTAATTATTTATCTTTTCTTTCCTCATGATAACTCATTTTCCATTTGCAAAAATAGAACAAAATTAAATATGAGAAACACTTTTTCAAAACTAATTTTCCACATTTTGAAATAGTACATCGTCTCTACTTTCCGACGTCAGAAAGTTTTATAGTAGATGGAAAGTAACAGTCAAACCAGCCATCACGATAGAGACCATACTCATCAACTTGATAAGGATGTTCAAAGATGGTCCGGATGTATCCTTGAATGGGTCACCAACGGTATCACCCACCACTGTTGCTTTGTGACATTCAGAGCCTTTACCTCCGAAGTTTCCTTCCTCAACATATTTCTTAGCGTTATCCCAAGCTCCTCCTGCATTAGCCATAAAGACAGCCAATACGAAGCCGGTACTCAAACCACCGATAAGTAGACCGAGTACACCGCCAACGCCTAAGAACAATCCTGTTAAGATTGGAACCAAGATAGCTAGGATAGATGGTAACAACATCTCATGTTGTGCACCCTTCGTAGAGATCTCCACGCAACGTGCATAGTCTGGTTTTGCCTCTCCTTCCAAGATACCTTTGATGGATTGGAATTGGCGACGAACCTCTTCCACCATCTTCTGAGCTGCACGACCTACTGCATTCATCGTCAAACCACAGAATACAAATGCCATCATAGCACCGATGAATACACCCACCAATACGATAGGGTTCATCAAGTTCACATGGTATGCTTCCATAAAGTCGACCAATGTTGCCTGAGCAGCATCCAATCCGTTTGGCAATTGTTCACCCATACGAATCAATGCGATCTTAATCTCTTCAACGTATGATGCCAAGAGAGCCAAAGCTGTCAAGGCTGCAGAACCGATAGCGAAACCTTTACCTGTAGCAGCTGTAGTGTTACCCAAAGCATCCAACGCATCCGTACGTCTGCGCACCTCTGGGTCCAATCCACTCATCTCGGCGTTACCACCTGCATTATCAGCGATAGGTCCGTATGCATCTGTTGCCAAGGTAATACCCAAAGTAGACAACATACCAACTGCAGCGATACCGATTCCGTACAATCCCATGGAAAGATTTTCTGCGTTGAACTCTAATGAGAATCCATTAGCACAAAGGTAAGATAAGACGATAGCCACACCGACAGTCACAACAGGAATAGCAGTAGACAACATACCTAATCCCAAACCTGAAATAATAACTGTAGCAGGACCCGTCTGTGAACTCTCAGACACTTTTTGTGTCGGACGATAACTTTGAGAAGTATAATACTCTGTTGCCTTACCAATAATAACACCAGCAGTCAATCCCACAACTACAGAGAGGGAAACTTGCCACCAGCGACTATCTTCCGTACCAAACAAATAAGCGAATACACAGAATGTAGCAACAGCAATCAACACTGCTGCCGTGTTAGTTCCACGACTAAGTGCAGCCAACAACTCTTTCATACCAGCATCCTCTTTGGTCTTCACTAAGAAGATACCCAACAATGACAACAACACACCAATTGCAGCGATCAAAGATGGAGCCAAAACGGCTTTCAACTGCAAGTCGCCAGCTGAAGCAAATGCAGAAGCACCCAACGCCATAGTAGCCAAAATAGAACCTGCATATGACTCGTAAAGATCGGCACCCATACCTGCCACATCACCTACATTGTCTCCTACATTATCAGCAATAGTAGCTGGGTTACGAGGATCATCCTCAGGGATATTGTACTCAGTCTTACCAACCAAGTCGGCTCCTACATCAGCAGCCTTTGTATAGATACCACCACCCACACGTGCAAAAAGAGCCTGAGTAGAAGCACCCATTCCGAACGTCAACATGGTAGTTGTTATTGTTATCAAATGATGATCAGGACCGATGAAGTGATCCAAAATCAAAAACCAAACGGAAACATCCAACAAAGCAAGACCAACAACTGTCAATCCCATCACTGCACCAGAACGAAATGCCACCTTCAAACCACTATTCAACGAGTTCTTGGCTGCATTGGCTGTACGTGCAGATGCATAGGTTGCCGTCTTCATTCCAAAGAATCCTGCCAATCCTGAGAAGAGACCTCCCGTCAGGAACGCGAATGGAACCCAATTGTTCTGTAATCCAAAATAAGCCATAATCGTAAACAACACAGCCAATACCACAAACACAATGATCACCACTTTGTATTGCTGTTTCAAATACGCCATCGCACCTTCTCTTACATACTGTGCGATCTTTTTCATTAAGTCCGAACCTTCATCCTCTTCCTTCATCCACCGATAGAAGAAATAGGCGAATCCCAAAGCTAACACCGAAGCTAATAGAACACATAAAAACAATCTTTCCATAAACTTTCTATAATAAAATTTTAAACTTATATTTCAACGTTAAAAAGATTCTTTGCTGTTTTCTAAAAAGCAAATTAACATTTTTTTTATTTTGTGTTTAGCAAAGTTAAATTTCTTTTTAGCAAAACGAAATTTTTCACATTTTTTTTTCAAAAAATTTTACACCTGCTTTTCTTCTCCCCTTTTTTCTCGTCAAACACCGCATTGCAAAGAGCCTTCTGTCGCCACCAGACTCATAAGAATCCTATCCCACACATATAGAATGGCACCTATTTATACACATGTACCATTTGCATAAAGTTGCACGATTCTTAAGGATTTTCCTCTTCTTCCTCGTTAGCGTTTGAATCATCATCCGCCAACATAGGTTCCACTGTAAATGTGATGCTATCTAATATTCCTATTGAATAATTCCTACTGAATTCGCCTTCTGTCATTACCACTTCGTCGACAAATCGAATGGTGTCAATATCTGCAATGTTCACTGTCTCGACAAATCCGAACGAAAGATGAAAATTAATTTTGTTTTCAGCCCAGACAAACAATCCTGCACAAAACACAACAATAAATAAAACAACCTTTTTCATGTTTGATAAATATTCGTACAATTTTAAATAAACAACACTTGCCTTCTCATGGTATATAGCGTTCTATCTCAGTGGCTCTATTCTGAAAAGCCTTGCAAATTAATTAAAATAAGCCATCTTTAAAAATATTTTATTAAAAATTTCAACAAAATTTCAATTTTTTTCAGTGTCTAAATTCTTCTTCTTTTTATATTTATTTATAATTTAGTCGCTTGAAAAAACCATACAAGCATAAATAAACAAACTCTAATACCATGTCCAACAAAAGATTTTTTTTGTTACTGTTACTGATCTCTTCGATAACAACGTGCTTACATGCTGTAAGTACCCAAACTTCTTATTACATCTTCCACTCAAGCGGAATGGCTCTCTCTTCCGTGGATGGGGTGCCCAATCTTCATACATTCGACGCTTCTCAAAGTCAAACCTTCGAATTTGTGCAGTCTGGCAACTATTATCTAATCAGAAACAAAAAAACGGGTACCAATGTGGCTAAGAAGGAGACATGGAACACGGAATTCACCTCCTCCACCGGCAATGTGGCCAAATTCACAATAGAGAGCAGTGGCGGCGACTTCGTCAAGTTCAAATGCGTGGACAATAATCTCTACTTGGGTACGGATGGTACGGCACCAGGCAGTAGCGTCTATTCCGACAAGAATGGCAAAGAGACTCTTCACTACTGGTTCCTGCGTGAAGCCAACGGCAATCAACTGGTCACGGATGGTCTGCAAAGCATCATTGCTAAAGCTGAAAACAGATTAGCCTCCACCATAGAAGGAGACAAAGAGGGTCAGTTCTCCAGCGCCACACGCAAAAAACTGCAAGATGCCATAGATGATGCTGACATCACTCTGCAAAACGCATCCAATCAGCAAGAAATCATCTCGGTTACCCAAGCGTTAAACACAGCTCTCACCAACTACAACAACCAACGAAACCCTGCTTTTGTTCCTGGTGAGAAATACTACATCATGCATGCTAGTAACCGCTACCTCTCAAACGAGAATAATTCTATTCAGATTAAAAACCGTAAATTCACCACTGCCCAACAGTTTGTGTTCGAGGCGGCAGGAAACAATACATACGCCATAAAAAACGTGGCTTCCAACTCCTACCTGAATGCCTCTGGTGAATACAACGTCAACCTAGCCAACTCATCCTCCAACAATACGGCTCGATTCAAAATCGATTATGCGCCAAACGAGGATCTATATGTTCGCTTCCAATTTGCTTCCAACAGCAAATACTTAGGAACGGATGGCACAAGCGATGGCAAAGGGGTGTATAGCGACAAGGATGGTTCGGATGGAAAACATTACTGGCACCTCATTCGTGTGGATGGCGAACCTGAACAACCTTACAAATCCTTTCACATCGGTAGCTCTGCACTTCGTCTTGGCATGAACTGGTATGACGAAGATGGCAATCACATCAATGCTCATGGTGGTTGTGTCCTCTATGAGAACGGCACCTACTACTGGTTTGGCGAGAACTATCGTCCATCTCCCGTCAAAAGCAATGGTATCGTCTGCTACACATCAAAAGACTTATACAACTGGAAACTGGAGGGAATGGCTTATAAATGTCCGGAAGTTGCACTACGCAACGACTACCAAGACATGAACTATGGACGCACATTGGAACGTCCGAAAGTGATGTACTGTCCCAACACAGGCAAATATGTCATGTGGGTACACTGGGAAAATGGTTCGGGTTATGCAGCCTCCCGTGTAGCCATCTTATACAGCGATAAGATCACGGGACCATACACGTTCCTTAAAACCATGCGTCCAAGGGGTGATGAGCAACCTTCAGGTTCGCGCGACCAAACACTCCTATTCGATTCCGACTACAATGCAGGCTACCATTTTGGTTCGGCAGAGGAGAACATGACCATGCACGGCACACTGCTGACAAAAGATTACCTAGATCTATCCAACACATGGGAACGCATATTTGTTCAAAAGCAGTATGAAGCGCCAGCCATCTTCAAATACCACAAACGCTTCGTGGCCATCACCTCGGGGTGCACGGGCTGGGACCCCAACCCTGCTCACTCCTCCTATTCGCAGTTGCCACTCAGCGGATGGAATGACAAAGGCAATCCATGCGTAGATAAAGATTACAACAAAAGTTACAATTCACAAAGCAACTACGTCTTTAAAGTGCCCAATAAATATGACGCATATATCTTCATGGGAGACCGTTGGAAAGGCGGAGACTACTTTAGCGATGCTAACGTAGGTGAGTCATGGCACATCTGGCTACCAATTGATATGCGAACCGGCTACCCGATCATCCACTTCTATTCAGAATGGGACCTCTCCATCTTCGATAAAATCAATAGATATAGAAGGGTGGATCATTTTGAAGAAGGAAAAAGTTATCTGCTCCTCTCTAAAAATGCCAACAAGATCCTTTCCGACAAAGATGGGAAGATTCTATTGACAGAAGATAACGACGAGATCAACCTCTCCTTCCGTGTCACCACAACTGGCAACTACGCCATCCTAACCACTGCACAAGGGGAAGCCTTGACGGCAGGTAGTGATGGGGTCTTCCTCTCCGACTCCACCGGACGTGAAGACCAGCAGTGGAAAATCAGTTCTTCCAACACGAATGACGGTTATTTCTACTTCCAACCAAGGAACAACAGTTCGAAAGCACTGACCAATTTCAGTGCTTCACCAACTGCTAACGGAATTGCGGGCATCGGTAACTGGGAAAAGTTAGATGCATGTCAGTTTGCCTTCTGCTTTGATTCTAAAAAATACAACTACGCACCTATCACCGACGAATCGGATGGCAGCTATCAAAAATGGATAGAGTCGAAGGGGTATGAACAAACCACAAATAACGATGAAATCATCTTCTCCGACAAGGAGGAACAAGAAGTAGCCCTACTTATCTATGAAGAGGAGGAACACATCACGCTCCACTCTCTCAAAAATCAAGTAGTGACAATTTGTGACATGAACGGGCGTATCGTGCAGACTATCTCAATGGACAAGGATGAGATACGCAACGTGACACTCTCACAAGGAGTATATAGCATCAATGGATATAAATGGTTAAAAAAATGACAGATTAACCAGTTGTCAAAAATTTGTGGTTTCAACTGACACATAAAACAAAAACGCTCTACCCGTAACTATAGTACTGTCGCCAGTCCCGAAGGGACGACATACCATAGGCAGGTGGCGTAAGCCCCTGAGGGCAAAAATCCCAATTTGTGGTTTCAATCTGACACATAAAACAAAAACGTTCTACCCGTAACTATAGTACTGTCGCCAGTCCCGAAGGGACGACATATCATAGGCAGGTGGCGTAAGCCCCTGTGTGGAAATGATGACGGGTGAGGACAGAGCCCTGAAAGGGCGACACAGAATAAAATGTTTTCATGTTAAGCATTTGTCAAAAAATAGAATACTATTTCATATATTTGTTTACAAAATATATAAACACCACGCTTATGCAAAAATGTAATTTCAAAATTATCTCTGTAACATTACTTGCGCTAATAGCAAGTGCTTGTGTAGACACAACTAAAGATAGGGCTAAAGACTCATCAAAAGAGACAACCTTGGTAAGTAACAAGATATGTGACATGGATGGGAACAACCTTACTGATGTCACCATAATCTCTGGAAACAAAAAAATCAAAACGGACTCAACCGGACTTTTCTCTCTCGACGTCGACACACTCATTGGAAATCGTTGCGTGTTGCGAATCCAGAAAGAAGGTTACTTCGACCGAATCTATTCAAAAAAGGCGACCGACACAACCAATTATCCTATTCAATTGATAAAAAGAGAGCAGTCGAAATTTGTAACATTAAAAAAATTCGATGCTAAAGAAGGTGCCATGATTGAGGCAAATGGTGCAACCGTCACAATCCCAAAATCGAGTTTAGTAAAAAACGATGGATCCGACTATAACGGAACTGTTGACATTGCCGTCGTCTACTTATCTCCGGCAGACTCACCAGCCATGGAGCCTCTCATGCCAGGTGCCGACCTTATGGCTATTGCAAATGATGGAGATACCGTTCCGCTAATCTCTTATGGCATGGTGAATGTGGAGATGACCGACGAGGATGGAAATCCACTGCAGTTGAAAGAGGGTTGTGAAGCCAACCTGAAGTATCCAGCGCCCAAAGGATTCAGCAGTCGCGACACTATCCCACTTTGGTATTTCAACGAAGAGTCCGGACTATGGGTTGAAGAGGGATACTCAACCAAGCAAGGAGACAACTATGTAGGGTCTGTCAAACATTTCACTTGGTGGAATTGTGATATCAAATTGGAAAATGGAGCCAGTTTCCGTTGTCGTCTAATAAATCACACATATAATAATAGATTCATTGAAATATATGCAGGAGCAGACTCTATTATAGCTTTTGTAAAAGGCGATAACACCATCCAATCAAAGATATTCCCGAACAGACCATTCTCCGTCGCTGGAGCACAAATGCCAGCACTAAAACCAGGAGAATTTTTGGACACATTCATTGTTTTCAACAAGATTATTTTTCATGATGTCAATGGCAATGCATTATCTTACGTGAAATTTAAGATAAACGATGTCCTTTATTATTCCGATGACAATGGGGTTGGGGTATTCCCGTGCAACGAAAATGAAAAAACGAGCATTCGTTTCCAACACTACGAGCCTGTCACTATCACAACTGCGGATTTTGACTCAGCCCAAACATGTATCGTCGTTTGCAAACCTCTTAAGGAAAAAGAGGAAAAACAAGATAAAAAAAACATCTCAACCACTAAGGATGGTGCAAAAGAACCAGAAACGAACAATTCAGAAGAAGAATGGAAAGACAACACCCGTGAAGAGAAATATCTAGAACCGTATCTTGTGATTCCTTCAGACAACGACACCTTAACCGGATTTGAGATTGCAATTACGAAAGAAAAACTGCTCTCTGCCAAAATTTTACTACGCACCGTATATGTAACAAGAAGTTCTGTAACGGGAGAGATAATACGAACACGATACGACTACACACAGAAACATACCATTTATTCATTTAGAATGAGTATTCTAGATCAACAAGACCACTATGATCTTCTATACTCTGATACTGGGGAAATCGTAGAAGAAATGAAAGAACAAATAGAAAAAACTAATATTAAACTAATCCTAGTGCATAATATATTATCTTCGCGGCCAGTGATAGATAATATGTATATACCAGTGAAAAATTCTATGTATATAATTGTCAAATGACAAGGCTAACAAATATGATTCTAAAACCTCACAAAGGGTGAGTACTATAAATTTTTATATTTTTGAAGAAAAATATATGTTATGAGAAGATTATTATTCTGCATATTATCCATATTCATCTTGTTTCCCCTCAATGGAGTAGCACAGAAACAAGGGTCAAGACAAGAGGGAAAAAGATTCGAGGTCCTCAGAGATTCAGGTTCTTTTAACTTCACAGTAAATGAACTCATTAAAGATGAAGTAATTCGGAAGAAGTATTTCATAAAAAGTGTCAGCTATATAAAGAGGGTTGACAAAAACACGTTGCTTATCACACAAAACAACTCCATGAAACCTTCGTTGCGAATTTGTGTTGACCAAGGAGAACTTAGTCCTTATCAAGGATACTCAACTGAGGGACTACAAATAATTAGTACTAACTTTTTATATACGAACCCTATTAAGATTAATTCATTTAAGGTGGAAGGTGTAGAAAAGGGACAAAGGAGCGTAAAAGTAACAATATATGACAATATTAGCAACACGTGTCTGTCCGAAAAAACATTCACGTTATCACCCGTCATCGTGCATAAATACACATCAGAGATACAATACACGGATGTAGATGGCAACAATCAAGTCTACACGAACGAGTCAGCTTGTTGGATACCTGCATCCACCACCGTTCCTGCCTATTTTATTGTGAGAGATGAATACGGCAAACGAATGACGGGAAATATAACGTATTCAATATATTGTTCCGACTCAATGGGAGACCTAACAATAAGATACACAACCGACACGATCCCTTCTCAAGTATTGGCACTATTCAACCAACCATCACGCAACCCATCGAAATGTTTACCTAAATGGTATGTTATTTCCTCTTACGGGGAGAAACGTGTTAAGTTCCTGGAAATACGGAAATGAGTTATTGCTAACGGCGGTCCCATAAACATCCTATCATTTCGTTAATTCATTCAATCCAACTGAACGAATTTACGTTAATTCATTCAACGCAACTGAACGAATTTACATTAATTCATTCAATCCAACTGAACGAATTAATGTTTTTTTTGCAATTTGCTCAAAAAAATTTATATATTTGCTGACGAATCAAAGAGGTATAGCAATATGGATATAAAAAGGATACTCAAAAAGCAAATCACAGACAGGATAAAACCACAAAAAGTGATGCTCATATACGGAGCGAGACGTGTCGGGAAAACGCTACTCCTTAAAGAAATATTCAACGAATTCAAAGGGAAGAAAATAATTCTGAATGGAGAAAGTTCCGATACGGTACGCATGATTGCAGACAAATCGATTAGCAACTACAAGCGATTATTTGCAGGCATAGAGCTATTAGCCATTGACGAAGCACAATACATTCCTGACATTGGCATGAAGTTGAAACTCATGGTTGATGAAATACCAGGATTGTCTATAATTGCAACCGGATCATCTTCATTTGACCTACAAAACCAAGCAGGAGAACCATTAGTGGGACGTTGTACACGCTTCATGCTTACTCCATTTTCCATCAAGGAGCTAAGCGAGCATCAAACCTCGTTTGAAATCATCACTAACATAGATCATTATTTAGTGTATGGCAATTACCCTGAACTAATCAGCATAGAATCATCTGGTGAGCAAGCACGTTATCTCACAGAGATTGTAGATTCTTATTTGTTAAAAGACATACTTGCCATCGACGGAATTAAGAACGCTCAGAAAATGCACGATTTATTACGATTGATAGCATATCAGGTGGGAAGCGAAGTTTCAATCGACGAGCTAGGCAAAAGTCTTGGAATAAGCCGCAACACAGCAGAGAGATACCTTGATTTGTTGCAAAAGGTTTTTGTGTTATATAAATTGGGGGGCTACTCAAAAAATCTTCGTAAAGAGGTGACTAAATCATCCAAATGGTACTTTCAAGACAATGGAATCAGGAATGCAATATTGAGAGATTTTCGTCCTTTCTCAGAGAGATCTGATGAAGAAAGAGGAATTTTATGGGAAAACTTCATCATCAGCGAACGAATGAAAAAGAAACACAACGAGATGGCTAACACCAACATGTATTTCTGGCGAACTTACGACCAACAGGAAATAGATCTTTTGGAAGAGGACAACAATAATCTATCAGCATACGAGATGAAGGCAGGCAAAAAAAATCCGAAAGTTCCAAAAGCATTTGTCAACGCCTATCCCAATGCAAAGTACGATGTCATAAACAGAGAAAACTTTTGGGAATATATAATATAAAAAGGTTGTCCTTCGTCTCGACAAGCGCCCTTCCAAATTCCAAGCCTTTATGATGCATTTAGTCTTCCCGAATAAACCGGTACACGTGCTGGAAGTCTTAGACTAAATTTTAGTAGCACAACGTGCCTCTTTTTGTTTTTTAGTATATAACAAAACGTTCATTAAAGATGTCGACATAATAGGTCAACTTACCCTTTTTTACACATCCATTTGAATCCAAATCTTGTCCGACGTACTCCACAACCATTTTCTTTATATCTTCACCTGTTATAGTCTTTCCCTCTATTCTATCAGAATCATTGCCTTTGAAGATTCTTGTTTCGGCAAATCCCATAAAAGCCGAAACCACCATTTTGGTCTTTTTATTATAGCAATACTGCACTTCGTATGAAGTGACGTTATCAATAGCATGATAATACTTTGTAATTTGATAATCGCGATTTTTGTGTTGAGGGAAATAAGCATTTCTGCCACTATCATAGATATAACCATCTGTTTTACCACCAAATCCTTTTTCGAAAGCCTTAACTTCATCCAAAGTTATCTTTCCAAGACTTTCAGAAAGAAAATTCATCATTGTCATTAATGATGATTTACCAATATATTGCAATGTATCTGTTTGTGTGTTCACATAGGTGAGTCGGATTGTGTCCTTATGTATATCAAGTATTCCACATTTACCTTTATCATGTATAAGACTCAAATGACCCGTCTGATCCCAGCTTCTGGCTAATTTATACTCTCCTCCATCGTGTGTTGTGATATTCCGCAAAGAAAAGATCTTTTCTTTCTGTGTTAAATCCTTGTTACATTTTACAACAAATAAATCATCATAACTTTTATTAATTAGATACAATAAACCATTATTGACATATCCAGACACAAAAATTGTATCTTGTGTTATATTATTATCAACAAAATTAAACTCCAAATCCCAAATGGTTTCATACTTTGTAGAAAACACTCTTTCTGGTTCAGGACAAAGAGGATACATGTTATATATCTTTACAGAATCATCTTTTACATATCCTTTTCTTGGGTCTAAAATCTTATAGACAGCGATGGAGCTTATAATATAATAAGCATCATCATATTTTATGATTTTATTCATTGGCGTACGAAACAGATGCTTCAATCCTGTCTTTTTATCATAAAAACTGGTATAGGTGCCCCATTCTCCATACGGTAAATATGATACAATATAATCATCATCTTCATAACAGATATTTG